>ERZ791671.282-NODE-282-length-45450-cov-45.9459_pt1 | contig 45450 bp, 78 predicted proteins | sample MGYA00510052_ERZ791671 | MGnify/ENA primary metagenome ERZ791671 (study PRJEB30046, sample SAMN00715231) | human gut metagenome | study: EMG produced TPA metagenomics assembly of the A metagenome-wide association study of gut microbiota in type 2... | reverse complement strand
GTGATCCGCTTGGGATTGTATTATAAAAATTATATCATTGATTATCAAATAGTTATTTTATGTTTTTATTTAATGGTATCACATTAGTATCCTTTTTATGGCTATAATCTTTTCTTCGTACCTCCAAGAATCATCTATCATATTTCCTTTTCCAGAGCATAGCCATTTAACATTAAGCATAGGGAAAGCATCTGATATACGTGCTATCAAATCGCTTCCTATTGTTCCTTTACTTTTTCCTTTTTTGTCCGAGTTGCTGATGTATCCGTTTCCTAATCCGCAATAAGCTTCAAAGGAGCTATATCCCTTTATTACCTTTAATTCCGTTTTTGCGTATTCGATAAATATCTTTAGTCGGTCTATTGCTCTTTCCTCTTGTGTTTCCTTTTTCTTCATTTAACAAGTCTTGATTTAGACTACGCAAATCAAATGTATTAGTCATAGTATGTTCCTTTTTACAGGGAATGATTTGCATGCCGTATAAAATGTGTAAAATTTCTAATTCTTCAACTAAGATGCTATCTACAGCAGTGGTGAGTCTTTCTTTTAGATTTTTCATTTTTTGTTACTCAGGCTTTTTTTTTGATAACATCTATCTTTTGTTTATTGTTTAAGCGGGAGATTGCATCTTTAATGCTTTTTTAAGTTCTTCTATTTCTGAAAGCTGTCTTTTTATTATTTTTTTTAGGACTTTTATGGTATCTCGGTCTTCTTCCAGTTGTGTTACTGCTATCTCTAAATCTTTTTTAATGTCATCTTGCTCCTTGTCTGAAATAATGTTAACTTTTGAACTTTCAACTTGTAAGCTTTCTTCAAAGAACATGCTTCCTCTTCCTGTCAATATATATCCAGAGTTTATATTATTGTAATGTGAGCATACATAGCTTACAACATCTATTTGTATGCTATTTCTTCCATTCCTTGCATTGGAAAGTTTTTGTTTGGTCAAATCTGGAATCTCTTTACATAAAGAGGCTCCGCTTATACCGACTTTGTCAAGTACTTCAAAAAACCTTTTTGTGACATCATCCATAATTTTTCACTTTTTATTTTGTAGTACAGAAAATGTGTACTATATTTGTCGCCGTAACAAGTAGCAGTTGTTCAATTGACATTGTTTATACTTACCCCTTTCGGGATAATTATATGAGATGAATCCTGTGATAGCTGCTACCTATTACGGGATTCATTCTTTATATAAAATACAATCGGTCAATGGACATACTTAATATACCAATAGATATAATCAAAAGATACAAGGCAAGCAAGGCTGAAAAAGAATTGCTTGCCTTTGCTATTGGTATCAAGTGTCTGTATTCAAATTCTGTACTTACCGATGTAACCCCTTATAAAGTGATGAAACTGTTTCATGTTTCTCACGATAAAGCCAAACGCCTTATTAACGGAGCGTTAAACGACAGTTTTCTGTTTTCCGTAAAAGGAGGCAGCTTTCTTGCAAACACTTTTAAAAGCAAGGAAATCAAAAGGTCAATAGGGCGTACGCCTTTTATTTACACCTCTGATTATTGCTATAAACTGAATAAGAAGGAATATTCAATTCGCATGCTTGTGCATGAGCTGAACTGTATTATGCTTCTTTGTGCAGTCAACTCTATTGATAGAGACAACTTTCCGCAGAGTAACGGGAAATCGAAACAAAAACGTTGTGCCCTTACCAAAGATTTGACTTTGCGCAAACTTGGAAATATATCCGGTTCAAGCAAAAGTACCGCACACAGATTGATGAATGAAATGTTCCGAAACGGAGTAATCTCCAAGACAAGGGCGCACGGGGAAATGGTTATCCATACCGTGAATGCCAACACCGTTGAAGAGTGGCGCAAAAGAACGGGAAGGAAACATTTTATCTATAACCCCAAAGACGGAAGCGGATGGATTGTCATTCCTTGTTCTTACTCTATATGCGACAGAGGGACTACCGAGAAATATAAGCACGTTATTTATAATCACAAGAAGCGTGTAGAATCAGCAAATCTCAAAGTGTCCAAGCATCCTGTTTATGAAAATCCGTTTGATAATCCCATTAACGCTGCTTATTTATGATATTTCTATTTTGGGAACATATATTATTTACAGAGAGAATGGGATTATACAGCGTATATAAACACATACGTGCGTGATAATTTAACATATAAAATACCAAGACAATGAGTAAATATATAGCATATACAGACGGAGGATGTCAAAACACATCAGTGTATGGAGAGGGAGGTTCAGCCTATCTGATAATCCATAGGGGAGAAGTTGTAAAAACCGCTTCAAAGGGCTTTCTTTATACGACCAATAACCGTATGGAAATGCTTGCTATCATAAGCGCTGTTTGTTCCGTCCCCGAAGGTTCTGACCTAACCGTGTATTCAGACAGCAAATATGCAATCAACGTCTTTTCTGGTATTTGGAAGCCGAAGAAAAACACAGATTTGATAATCAAATACAACGAACGGGTAAAGACACTTAGCTCTGTATGTTTTCGCTGAGTAAAAGGACATGATGGAGACAAATACAATGAAATGGTTGACTCCATATGTACAAACTCCATGAATGATATAGTCCGATTACACAACCTTCCAAATGACAGGTTTAAAAAAGTGAAAGTACAGCTATCCTTTAAATTCGAATAATAACCGATTGTACAACATTTCAAAGACCAATTTTTAGACATGTTTTTATGTCTTGGCTAAACATGTTTTATAACATACATATTTTCTGTACCTTTTCTTTTTGGTACAAAATAAATGTACTATCTTTGCAGTGTTCTTAGAACGAAAGAACGACAGCAACAAGGCATAAAAAACAGAAGCAACTATAAAAGCCGCTTATCTTTTGTTTTTACATCGGCGAATATAGTGTATTTTCTATATAAAAGCAAATAAAATGAGAAAATTTATATAATAAATGATATGAAAATAACAAGAGAAGATATTTTGAAGATTAAACCAGGGACTTCGCTTACTGTACGTCTAAGTGATTACAGAGCTTGCGATTCAGCGAGAGCTGTTGCTTATAGAGCCGCGTTAGCAGACCCAAGACCGGATGTAGAGAGATATAAGGTGTCTATTAATACGAAAACATGGGAAATTACAATTACAGCCGTTAAAAAGTTATGACTCGCACAGAAGCAAGAATATTAGCAGAAGAACTGTACAAACTTATGCGCAAGGACGTGAAAAGGATTGTAGAGGAAACAGTGATTGAATGTTCGGATGAATGGGTTGGGGTAGGAGAGGCTGCTAATATTCTTGGGTGCAGTGTTGGTACTTTGTATAACAATATATCTAATATTCCTCATACAAAAAACGGTAGACTTCTTCGATTTAAGAAATCGGCATTGATTAAATATTTGGAAAGATGAAACCCTATAGCTTAAACAGAATCACTTCTCTTCTTCTTCGGATTGCTCTAATAATAGCAATAATGGCGGGATGTATATACAGCAGCCGTGTAGAATACAACGATGATGTATTATCTGGCATGAGTTCCGATAAGTATGACTTCATCAGAAGCCGGATAAACGACAGCTCACGGTCGGCGGTAGTATCTGAATATATGAACAACAAGCAGTATTACGACAGTCTTGACTATTAAAACCGCGTTGTGTGAACAACGCTCCTTCCTCTTAGCTCAGACAGGCAGAGCATCGCTATGGTTACTTGTTCGAAGGTTTAGTATCCGGTAATTTCCGGTTAGCGAAGGTCGCACGTTCGAGTCGTGCAGAGGGAGCAAAATACATAGTTCTTTGACGTATTGAATGTGAAATAAGGTTTAAGTATTTGATATTTAGACTTATTTCAATATAACCGAGGATTACGGATAGCGGAAACGCGGGGACTCCGTATAGGCTTGGTTATCGTGATTGTCTCTTCGCACCGAAATGTCCTACGGTAAAGAGTATGCGGTTTGGGCGTCCGTATCGCAAGAGACAAAGGTCATAAAGACAACATAAGCGTCCGATACAGTCTTAAATCGGTATAAAGTATGCGGTGGTAATGAAAGGCGCCCGTACACGCTTATTATATATAATCCCGTGGCTCACCCTAAGGCGAGTGGTAAGGCTTAACATCGGAACGCTCACGGGAACGATAAAACAGATAGTACTCATTTTAAAAAACAAGCAATATGAAAAAAATTACAGAAATGACCGAGCAAGAAATCCTTGCATTAACGGATGAAGATGTACAGAAAATGATAAAACTCCGGATGATGGAGGAAGGCATTAAAATCATGGATAGGCCGCAGGCTCCTGAACTGTTTGATATTGAACCGGGTGATTTGAAAGTTTTCACCATTCCATTTCTTGGAGATTTTGCTTTTACAAGCATAGAAGAAGCGAATGCGGTTGCAGAAGCATTGCGAAATGCAAAAACTCTGCGTAAGGTTGAATATGATTGGAGTAAAACAGGAAGTGATTATAAGTATCTTGTCAAGAAAGAGAAATATTCTTATTCCAACAGCCCCGATTTCTCTGTCAATTCAGATTTTGTGTATTCCCAAGAACTCTATACCAAAATTTCCGGTTTTTTGGCGCAGAACAAGGTACTGAAAGAGCAAGCCCAGAAAGACAAAGAGGAATATGATGTGCAGTTAGGCGAAGCTTCGGAAATTATTTCGGAAATACACAGCCGACTTAAAGAAGTCAAGGCAAAATACAAGAGATTAGAATGGTTAGTTTACAAATTTGCTTCCGACTACTATCCGCTTTCTGATAACAACGAGGACATGGCAATAAAATTCATGGATAAAGCGTATTCCTTAAATTATGAAGAAAAAGAGTATATCTTATCAGAATATAGTAAGTACGATAACCCCGTGGAGGCATAACCTTGCATTAGGAGTTAATTAGAGTATTTTTCAAATCCCGTCCACGTGCTGGTCGGGAAACACTGCGACATGGTGGAATGGTAGACGCAGCACTCTATGATAGGAATGTCAAATCTTAGATGTGTGGAGCTTGACAACTCGTCCCGGTTCGAGTCCGGGTGTCGCAACATCTTCACTACAGATGAAGTATTTGTTTAGTCGTAGCCGGGCGGTCTGTGAAGATAGTCCGGCTTTTTCTTGAAACCAATTAATAACAATCATATGAAAACATTACAATTAAGTGAACAAAAAGCCCGTGAACTATATCGGAGCGGTTCAAAAGAATTAAAAACAGTATTGGAAGAATCTTTTGGAAAGGATTTCTTTTCACAAGACGTTACAGAAAGAGTGAAAACCTACCTTGATGCTTGCCACGAGTTGGGAAGGGAACCACTCGATGAGAAAAAGCTATTGGAGTTAGGCTTGACGGAACACGATATTGCTTATCAAAAGCTGGCTATCGTTACGGAAGCTCTAAATGGAGGTCAGAAACTTAATGTATGCAATGCTAACGTGAAACGCTGGTATCCGTGGTTCAAGCCTAATGGGTCTCCTTCCTCTTTCGCTTTCTGCGCTTCGTATTACGATTATGCGTGTGCGGCTGCGGGTAGCGGGTCTCGCCTTTGTTTGAAAAGCGAAAATCTTTCCAATTATTGCGGGAAGCAATTCATTGATTTGTGGAAACAATTTATTCTATAACCCTATAAACTTACAATTATGACTTTAAATGTAGATAAAAAGAACGCTTTAAAGGCTTGGAGAGAAGCGGACAATAAAGGAAAGCAGATGCTTGAAAATCTATACGGCAAAGAAATATTTGCCAATCAAAACGTAATGGATAGAATCAAAACGTTTGAAGACGCAATGGAAGAAACAGGAAGAAAAGGTGTCCCTGATTTTTCAGATTTACCCAAAGACATGCGCAGGCATTTCATTGCGTTATATAAAATGGAAGTTATTACGGAAGCTCTGAATGAAGGCTGGAAAGCAGACTGGGATAACTCGGATGAGAACAAGTATTATCCCTATTTCATTATGTCTCCTTCCTCTTTCGCTTTCTGCGCTTCGTATTACGATTATGCGTGTGCGGCTGCGGGTAGCGGGTCTCGCCTTTGTTATAAAACACGCGAACTTGCGGAATATTCGGCAAAACAATTTATTGACATTTGGAAAGACATCCAGATAGGATAAGCATACAAAGGTCGTCTGCCCTTGTCTCCTTCCTCTTAAAAATAAATTATGGAACAAGAAATTTGGAAAGATATAATTGGATATGAAGGGATATATCAAATATCCAGTTTAGGTAGAGTAAAATCTGTGAGCAGATATGTAAACCATATAAATGGAGTAAGACATGTTCATAGTAAAATTTTAAAGCCTAATAGTTGTTCTCTTTATTTAAATATTAGTCTTAGTAGAAAATGTGTAATGAATAGATTCACTATACATAGGCTTGTAGCTAAAGCTTTTATTCCTAACCCTAATAATCTTCCACAAGTTAATCATAGAGACGGTAATAAATTTAATAATAAAGTAGAAAATCTTGAATGGTGTTCTTCCTCTGATAATCAAAAACACGCATATAGAATTGGGTTAAAAAAAACTCCTAATTTAGGCAGATTCGGCAGTCTAAATCATTCATCTAAAGTTATAATACAATATAGTTTAACAGGAGTGCCAATTCAAGAATACGGAAGCACAAGAGAGGCTTCCAGAGTTACTAAAATAAATCAAGGAACTATAGCAGCATGCGCAAGAGGGGAAAGAGCATCAGCCGGTTCTTATAAATGGAGATATAAATAACCAAATTCAGCCGCAGAAAAGGTCAGAGCTATTACCGTACTAAAAGCCGTGAGAGAAGCGAAGTGCGCACCGCTTCCCTTTAACCTTGTACGGGCGGTTTAAAAACAAAATACAATGGAAAATAAAGTGAAACAGTCTTCAAAGAATAAAGAGGAAAACCTCTTGAACGAAGATAGAAAAGCCTCTAATAAAAGGCTGAAACAATATTCCGCTCGTATTTCATTTGGATATACAGAAAAGAGCTTGGAAGAAGAAAGAAAGAACATCTGCCTTAGTCAAGGACTATCAAGATATTGCTAAACTTAATATTATAAAATTATGCCAATCGTAAAAAAGAATGACGTTCTACCTGAACGTCCTGTTATTATTGTACTTTATGGAGTACCGGGAAGTGGGAAAACAAGTGTTGCTACAACAGCCGATACCCCCTTATTGATTGATTGCGACAGAGGTGCAGACCGAGCAGTACAGCGTTGTGATACTATAATGGCTAAAAACTGGAAAGACATAGATAGTGAGCGGGAAGCAATGAAAGAGTATAAAACAATTATAGTTGATACAGCCAAGTCTATGCTTGACGATTATTTGAGCCAATATGCCATTGAAAACAACTATAAGTTAAAAACAAATTCTTTAAAACGTTTCGGACAGATGGGCGAAGATTTCAAAGAGTTCGTCAATTTTCTTCGTTCAAATGGCTCTGATATAATATTTATCTGCCATGATAAAGAAACTGCAGATGGTGATGTGATAAAGCACTCTCCAGATTGTACCGGGCAATCTAAAGACCTGCTTGTTAGAATTGCAGATCAAGTTGGATATGTATTTATCCAAAATGGTAAACGCTGTATATCTTTTGCTCCGTTAGATAATTTTGTAGGGAAAAATGTTGCCGGGCTTGAAACTGTTACTATTCCAGATTATGGCACAACCCAATTTGATACTTGCATGTCTGACATTGTTTCAAAAGTCAAAATATCTATTCAAGGAAAAGGAGAAGCACAAGCAAAAGCCAACGAGCAGCTTGCAGCAATACGAGAGCAACTTGCGGCTGCAATGACTGATGAAGATATTATCTCATTGATGGAAGCAACCAAGACACTGCCTAAAATCATGCAATTGCCGTTCTTCTCTGAAATGCAAAAAAATCTTGCTACAAAAGGATACGCATTCGACAAGGACAAAAAAATGTTTATTAAAGCATGAAACCACTTATTAGGGTAACACAACTGGAAGCATTCCGAAAATACATAGAACAAAGCGATTACGCCAGTTATGAGATAACTGAACAATCGGTTATTGACAGTATATCAGGTGCATTTGAAGGCAATACATATACGAGAATTGGAAAAGCTTTTCATAAAATAGTGGAAGAAGGTACACCGAAATGCGAAAAGGTTAAAGCAGGTGAGCGTACCTTTCTTTATTACGGGAAAGAACAAAAGGAACAAATGCCAAGCGGACGAGCGTTTGACATTGAGAGAAACAAGATAATTCTTGACATACCACAATGTAAGGCCGCTCTTGCATACAGGAATGAACATCCTGATGCTTTTCATGAGATACGCCTTTATAAGGACTTTGGGAATGCTATTATAACAGGATGTGCCGATATGATAGATGGCGTAGAAATTAGGGATATTAAAACCAAATATTCTTATCCTATTGATGCCGATTACATAAATTCTTGCCAATGGAAATTTTATCTCCAATTATTCAATGCAGATATATTTCATTTTGATTTGTTCATATTTGAAGGATATGATAAAGAAAAGCATGGATATGATGTCAGAGGTATTCCGTTGAAACGTTATGATCCTGCAATAACATGCTATCGCTACGATGGCATGGAGCAGGATAATTATAATCTGCTTCGCTCATTTCTTGAATGGGCTGAATATAGAGATTTGACCAAGTATTTACTTAAAGAAACAATAGAATAGAAAATGAATTTAACCGGAAGCGTAAATTTGCTAAAGCTCGAAAAAGCGGGCATAGCAACAATCAAGAATAAGAAATGCGTTGTCATTCCGATAGAAGAAAACGACCTTTATGTAAGTATGGACGAGAACCTGAAAGCAAAAGCCGTCTATCTTAACGTTAATATTAATGAGCGTAGAGAGCCGAGCCAATACGGCAATACCCATTACTGCAAACAATACTTATCAAAGCAGTATAAGGATGCGAACAAGACAGAAGCAGAAGCCAAGTCAAAGGTTTACCTGGGCGACTTCAAGCCTTATGAGTTTGAGGGTTCCGGGAATGCTGCGGCTACGGTGGATGCACCATCCCTACAGACCGACGGGGAAGACGACCTCCCGTTCTGATGTGTAACCTATAAACATATAATATCATGCTGTACGAATTTAAGCTAAAAGTAAACAAGGTTAACGAGAAAGGCGATGAAAAGGAAGTCACCGAACATTACATAACTGATGATGAGCTTTTCGGTCATGTGGAATTGAAAGGCAATGAGCTATACAACGGTGAGTGTGATGTTTTCGCAATCAGCCGGAGTAAGATACGTGATATTGTTAATGAGAAACAGGAAGATGAGTTCTTCTATAAGGTTACTCTTGTTGAGATTTTCGTAGACGACAACGGGAAAGAAAAAGAGAACAAGTATTGTGTTCTAATAGCTGCAAAAGACATGGACGATGCCAACAAAAAGGCAGCGGAATACATGAAACAGGGGCTTCAAGATATGAAGCTGGACGCTATTGCAAAGACAAAGATTTTAGACTTGATATAATTAACCGAAAGCCCTCTGCTCACGCAGAAGTCCCGTGAAAGGTTCGGGTTAAGTGATTTAATTTCAGCTAACAGTTAACTATCCCGGTGTGGCTTGACCGCCTATCCGGGAACTATTTGTTAACCTGCCTGTCCGGTCTGTGAAGATTGGGCGGGCAAAAATGGTGGTATGGCGGAACAACGAGAGACGCTAAAGTGAAGCTCTTATAGATAGGTTGGTAAGTCAATGTGTTACGGTTAGCCGTAAAAAAAAATTCAAACCACTGAGTTAATAACGGGTAATGCCGAATAGACCGCAATGTCAATGAATAAACTACTTGGTGAAAGTCCAAGAAAAACTCCTATCATGCAGGTGCAAGTCCTGCTACCACCTCATAAATGTGAGCCACACATAAATGGCAAGGGTTAGTAAATAATGGTTGTGCCCCGGAGAATACGCTTCGGGGCTTTAATAAAAAACATCATGGAAACAAAAGAAATTACCAAGACTATTTACATTGCAAATGACGGGAAAGAGTTCTTAACGAAAGAAGATTGCGAAAAGCATGAAAGGTTTGTTGAAGAAATACTTTCACGTATTAAGTATTTCTGTATCAGATGTAATCCTGACTTAACAGAAACAGGAAATTTCTCTCATAAAATATATGTGGCTGTGTTTTCTAAACATTACCTATATAAAGATATTGCATTTCAATGGGCTTTAAAGAAGTTTGGTACTTACTTAGGGGAAAGCGTAATGGGATATGGCTTCCAACCCCATTTTAATGTAAGTGAAGTTTCTAAAGAAGAATATGAAGAATGCCCTGCTACTGTTTGGGGAGGTACTTCATTGAAGAGTGAGAAAATATTCCTTAGTCCTAAATCAGTAGAGGGATTTCCTGAAAACATTGACTACATGAAGGAATGGGGATTTAAATAAAAACTTGAATGAAACTTACAATAACCAAATCCGAAGGTGCAATCATTCAGAAGCTTATCGCAGACCTAAAGTCAGACATTCATAATTTTGGAGGTGACAGCAAGCAGGCAGAGCGTCTAAGCAAGTTGAACAAGAAGATTGCAAGGCAGATAAAGAAACAATACAAGACATGAGTCCTTACGTAATAACTTCTGCGGTTCTTATTACTTATGACGGAAAGAAGATACCATTGGAAAACATAGAGAGTGAAATAATGACCCGACCTATCCAGTTGACTAAGGAGAGGATACTCGATGCTTTCTCCATGATGAAAGATAAGCCGGTGGATGTTGAACTTAAAGTAAAATATATATGAGACATTTAGAAGATTCTCTCCAAAAATCTATAATTAAATATTGGGACTTGAAATATCCCAAATGGAAGAAAAGGCTGGTTCATGCTCCTAATGGAGGAAAGCGCAACGCAATCGAAGCAGCAAAGTTCAAGCAGATGGGCGTTCGTGCAGGATTCCCCGATTTGATACTTCTTATACCGAATAAGTTTTATCCTTTCTGTGGGGTGGAATTAAAGACTAAAACAGGCAGGCAGTCGGAGAATCAGAAAGCCTATCAAAAGGAGTTTGAAAGTATCGGCGCTAAATATGTCGTTGTCCGGTCACTTGACGAGTTTATAGAAGTGGTAACTGATTATTTGAAAGAAATTTGATTTTTCCTTTGGCATTTTGGTTTGAGTTAGTATCTTTGCGGTGTTTTCCCGCCAAGAAAACATCTTTATTAGCTTAGATGCATGGATTTTTTATATCCATTCGACAGATTATATCTATAAATATAGGCTGTTCGTATTCCCTTGTGAACTATGTATCTTTGCAGATAGTAGTGTTTCTTGGCGGAAAACAGGGAAGCGGACAGCTTTCTTTTTATACATAACTCAAATTCTAATCACAATGCCAAGAAACTTAGAATTAGAGAACGGGCGAATAATATGTACCCCACAATCTACGTTAGTTGCTAACGAGAAAGCGACATTCTTATCTTTAAAAAGTACAAATGATGAAATCAGAAAGTATTTTATTGCTGTACTTAATCTATCCAAATCAAAGGAAAAATATCCCGTAAATCTTGATGATGTATGGATGCTGGTATATGGAAGGAAGCAAGAAGCTGTTAGGGCTTTAACTTCTGAAATATTCATCCAAGACATTGATTATCAAGTTTTGCGCCAAAAAGCGGAAAACCCCAAAGGCGGCAGACCAACAATAGAATACCACCTCTCCGTCTCCTGCTTAGAATACTTTATCGCCCGCAAAGTTCGCCCCGTATTTGACGTGTACCGTGAAGTCTTTCACAAGGTGAACGAAATTGCACCAAAGGTTGCCAAGTCAAGTGCAGCCGACAAGCGGAAAATCGCAAAGCTTGAAAAGGAATTGGAGTTTACGAAAAAACTTCTCGAATGGACAAGATGGAGCGAACGCAGGGAGATTGAATTAAAATGCTCGTGCTTCTCTTTCCTCGTAAAGACGAAGCAGTACGATAAGTGGGCGGAATACAGAAAAACGGGAATAGTCAAGAAGTAACAGCCATGATTGAAATACTTATCGTGTTGGGTAGCCTTTTGTCGGGCTACCTCACTTTCCGAAAAAAGGGAGAGAAACTTTTCTATTGAGCAAAATCTAAAAATAAACAATAATATTTATGAATGAATTAGTTTTTAAAGGTCAGAATGACCAAGTATTAACCAACAGCTTATTGATAGCTGAAAAGTTTGGAAAAGAACATCAACATGTTTTGCGTGATATAAGAACTCTTATAGAGGGTATGTCCGAAATTGGTGATACCCCCATGTTTGTAGAGAGCACTTATATTAATGAGCAAAACAAGCAAGAATATCCGATATTTATAATGAATCGGGATGGGTTTACTCTTTTGACAATGGGTTTTAATGGCAAGAAGGCTCTTAAATTCAAATTAGAATATATCGCGGCTTTCAACGCAATGGAGAAAGCATTGAAAGAACAACAAAACAAAAAACTTTCTGGTGCAGAATTTCTTCTTGAGCAAGCAAAGTTAATGGTTGAGCAAGAACGCAGACTTTCAAATGTAGAGAATGAAATTGCGGCAATGAAGAAAGAGCGGGAAGAAAATGGGAAGCTGCTTTTATCTTTATCGTTATCACCGGAAGTAATACCTCAATTGTCGATACGAGACAATATCCGACAATTGGTAAATAGATACGCAGAGGCGACAAATACTTCTACTCGGGATGTGTATCACAAGATATATAACCAATTGTATTACCTATATCGCATATCAATAAACAACTATAAGAAAGTAAGGCGTGACGAATCAAAGCTTGAAATTGCAGAAAGAAACCATTTCCTTGACAAAGTATTCAATATTGCGTCAAACTTAGTTCGTGAGGCTAATATATCATGCTAACATTAATCAATTATACTAAAAATGAAAACAGACGTAAGAACAGTGTACCATTGCGAACACTGCAATAAAATATCACTCAATAAAGGAGCTATGACGTTACATGAGGATAAATGTAAGAGAAACCCCGTTAATAGGTCTTATTGTATAGGATGCAAGCACCTCACAGTAGAGGATATAGAATATAACGATAAACCTGATGAATGTGATTATGATGAGTTCACTCCAAGTGTAAGACCTCGCCGCAGATTTATATGCGATATAGACAACAAGGTAATGTATCATCCAAAAGTCAGAACGTTCAGTAAAGAGAAAAGAGAGCTGATATTTAGCATATCCCAAAAGCCTATGCCTAATGAGGTTGAAGAGTGCGATAATTTTGAAGACAGAATACCGGATTTACCTATTTAATCATGAGAAATAGTTTTGTTTTTTACAGTAGCTGGTGGGAAGCAATCAAGAATCTGCCGAGAGATGTTCAGGGAGACGTTCTCACAGCCATAATTGAGTATGGCTTATATGGAGAAACTACTGAACAACTAAAGCCGATTACGAAAGCGATGCTTGCTATGGCAAAATCACAAATAGACATTAATAATCAGAGGTTTGAGAACGGTAAAAAAGGTGGAAGGAAGAAACTAAATTACAACCAAAACCAAACCAAACAGGAACCAAAAGAGAACCAAAACCAAACCAAAGAAGAACCAAACAATAACCTAATTAATAATGAGAATGTAAATGAAAATGAGAATGAAGAGTATCCCCCCTATGCCCCCCAAAAAGGGGAATCCACATCACCAGAAAGCAACGAGGGCGATAAGATAAATTATAATGCTCTTATGGATACGTTCAACAAAATGTTTGGTGGAAAGCTCCCAAAGGTGACAATAATGACTGATAAACGTAAGAAAGCCGTAAAAGCAAGAGTCGCAGAATATGGGAAAGAGGCTATTATGACTGTTTTCAACAATGTTTCTCAATCAGCATTTCTTTTGGGGCATAATAACCAAAACTGGCATTGTGATTTCGACTGGATATTCAGACCGACAAATTTCATTAAGATTTTAGAAGGCAATTACAATGGAGAAAGACTTAGTAAAAATCAACAGAATAGCGAGCAGCGAAAACGTGATTCAGTTCTTGCAGTCGCTACAACAGTCAGAGAAGCTGCCGCAAAAAAAAGAAAGGAACTTGAAGCAGAGGGCGTTATTGAATAAATATCCTGACCCTGCACAATTCATACTTGATTACAATCCAGATTTGCAGTTCAAAATTGTTAGGTGTAAGGCGACTCACTCCGATTTAGCCATGAATTTTTCCATACCTACATTAGGGCTATTGGCTTCGACTTATGGAGATGAGACCCCTTTGGAATGGTTGAAAATTCAATTCGGTACACTCAATGACTTCGCAGAGGTATCTACCAAGATTACTAAGGAGCAGCTTAATGAGTTAGCAGAGATATTTATTTCTGAGTATTATTACATCAATGCAGCTGAGATATGCTTTTTCATTGCACGGTTTAAGTCTGGGAAATACGGACGATTCTATGGAGCTATAGACCCGATGAAGATTACAAGCGCTATGCTTGACTATATCAAGGAACGCCGCATTGACATTGAGCGTTACGAACGTGAGCAATACCGACTACAGCGCCAAAAGGAGATAGAAGAGCGCGGTAGCAACGGAATTTCCTATATCGAGTATCTTGAACGTGAACGTAAGCTTGTGGAAAGTGGAGATGCAGAAGCCATGAAACGAGCGGCAAATCGTGTATGTAGTATCAGTTTACGTAAGTAGTGGCGAAAGCATAAATTTGACAATAAAGTATGAGACTTACAATATGTTGGACGACAAGAGGCAGGCAAAGACGCTTTTACTATGATATATGCAAAAAGTTTGGCATATCGGATTACATGAGTGTTAATCATGAGACGCCATGCGATATAAGGGATGAAGATATGGAACTGTTGAAGGAATGCGAAAAACGAGGGTTTATCCAAATAAGAAACAAACGGTAAATAATCATGGACATAGAGATTGAAAAGAAAATCGAACAATTGGAGTGGCAGCGTGACAATGCAATGCGCATACGCTGCCCGTTGGTGGCAAGGAAGTATCAGCGCATGATTGATGAACTTGCAAAAGAGAGCAGAAACAAGAATATGAACAAGGCAGAACAGACAAGGCAATGACTACCGACACGGCAAATCAGATAATCAACAAGTATGAGAGCCTTGTAGTTCTGTGCACCTACAACATATTGCTCACGAACGACATCTGTTGCGGGCAGGTTATCGAGTGTCTGCATGCGATGAAGAGAACGCCTTATTACAAACAGGCATTCAAGCGGTATTTGAATGATGCCGATAAGGCAAGAAAGGAATACGAGCGTACTGTAAACAGCGTTATCGGTTCAGACCGGAGCGAGTTTTTCGCCAACTGCAACGACAAGTACACGGAAGAAGTGAACAAGCACGTGGATATGCTGTATTGGCAGTTCAAGCAGGTTCTCGACGATAACGGCATATCCCATTCCGCAGAGATTGCAAGGTTCGAGCTTGCAAGGACATTGTGTGATTACGCCTGCATCCAGTTTGACGAAAGGATTAAAGAGCTTCGGAAGAAAGATGCACGGTTCAACGGGTTCACGTTGGAATATTTGAAGCTTTCAAATGTGGCAAGGATGATGAACCTTGCTTCCGACTGTTTGAAAATCGGGAAAACGGTCAATATGAACACAGAGCGGTGTACAGCAGCGTTTGATGTGCTGGTAAGAAAGCTGTCGGATGCGGATAATATTGCCAACGCGATAAAAGTTTAGTGAGATGAAACCTATTTATAACCTTATAACCCTCCTCATGGACTGGCTTTCGGTAGAGGTCGGAGTGGATGAAGAGTGGTTCTGAACAAAGACATCATGGTGCAAGATGTGTGTTTCGGAAGACAATCGGGAACGGAATAAAAGAAAGGAAAACAAATGAATTTACAGTCAAAAATAGATTATTCAATAACCTTGCTTCGCAAGAGTGAAAGAATGGCATTGGAACTTGACCCGGAGAATGGATTCTATTTGGCATTCTCCGGCGGAAAAGATAGTCAGGCATTATACCATATTGCAAAACTGGCAGGAGTAAAATTCAAGGCTCACATGAACCTTACAAGTATAGACCCGCCAGAGGTTATTCGCTTTGTGAAACGGAATTATCCGGATGTGGAGCTGATAAAGCCTAAGATGTCAATTTACTACATGGCTTTGAAAAAGCACTTATTGCCTACAAGAACGATAAGATGGTGTTGTGCCGAGTTCAAGGAAACATCCGGTGCAGGAAAGGTTACGCTGATTGGAATCCGCAAGCAGGAAAGCACAAGACGGAGCAAGCGTGAGGAAATCGAAATCAGTTCCCATAAGTTCAGCGGGAATTTCGACCAGTGGAGCGAACACAAAGAACAGATGGTAACATGCGTGAAAGGCAAGGACAAGATACTTGTTTCTCCAATTATCAATTGGACGGAACGTGATGTGTTGGAGTTCCTGAATGAGGTGGTGAAAGTACCACACTGCAAGCTATATGATGAGGGATATAAACGGATTGGCTGCATTCTTTGCCCGATGTCGAACTATCGTCAGAAGATAAGGGATATGCAACGCTTCCCCCATGTAAAACGTAAATGGATTCAGACCATACAAAAGCTCATTGATGCCGGGTATCTCAATCGTAACTTTACCAATGCAGAATTCGGTTTTAATTGGTGGATTAGTGACAAGTCTTTTGACCAATATTATGCAGAGGAAGTGCTACAAGGGAAGATAGATTTTAGCGAATAGCAGAATGTGCCAATGAAAACAGTTAAACTTTCCAATTTAAAAGTCGGCGACCTTTTCATCCATAAAGGAACGGTGTACGAGATTATTACAAAGAGTAAGTGGACTTCCCAATGTAGGTATCTAAATGATAAATATCGCTTCGGTGGTTGGTGTCAATACTTGTATTGTGATTTTAGTAATTACACAAAAGTGGAAATTTAATATTAGCATGTGGTAAATATAAGAAAATTAAAAGTCATTGATTATGAAACAGACAGTAAAAGAAACAGCAAAAGAATTTGCAAAATCAGTAATTGATTCATTCGGAAGAAGCGGAGTTCCGGGCAGTATTTCCGATATTAAGGAATTTATTGCTCTTGGTTTTGAAAACGGCTCTGAATGGCGTATCAATAGCGTATGGCATAGTAACAATCGAACGTATAAAGCGCAAAAAACAGCTTTGGTTATATTCAAAAACGGCAAATTCAAGGTATATGATAACCTCACTGATCTGACAATCGAAAGTCTTTGGGGTGAGGTAGATAGATTTGCTTACATCGAAGATTTACTACCTAATATGGAGGATTAAATCATGAAACCAATTTTGCTTCAAGCAAGTTGGAAAAGATTGTGAACTACATAAATCAGAACATTCAATAAGGATAAGTTATGAAACAGACAGTAGAAGAAGCAGCCCGCACTCATTGGAGTGAAAGTACATATAATAAAGATGCAGAGCTTGCCTATGATGAAAGAGACAGTATAGCTATCAAGGCATTGGCAAAATCGGTTGCATTACGGGCTTTTAAGAAAGGTGCAGACTGGCAGTCAAAGCAATCGCCTTGGATAAGCGTTAAAGACAAGGCTGGTTATGACTCGTCAGATGATTGTATTGTAATGGTTACGAATGGCGATGTATTTAGAGCATATTTTTCATCTAAAGACGAATGGATAAAAAAGGATGGCGGTTCTTATGATGAAGTGATAGATGATGTTGTTGCATGGTTTCCCATCCCCTCTTTCGATGAGATACTCGAAGCCAACAAGGATGTACTGGAACGGATTAAGGAGAAAGGAGATTAAATATGAGAAAGATTGTACAGTTAGACGAATATGAGTATAGCAAGCTTGCGGACCTTGCCAAGCTCAATGAGAAAGAAATTGAAAAACGCGCCATTGACCTATGGAAAGAAAAAGGCGTGGCAGAAATAACAATCAATATAGATACTGGGGACTATAATGACTACTGTCATATTAATTGTTCTACATATTTCTTCTATAAAGATGACAGATTCTACATTCCAGAGAATGTACGGGAGAGATTCAGGAAAATTGTCAAAGAAAATGTGATGTGGAACATTGAAGAACGGTTCGGAGACTTAAAAGGAGCAATAAATAAATTCAATCGAGAAGCTAAATGGATTGGTTATACAAAATTCATATTTTACATGATGGCTTTGTCCGGTTGGGCTGTAGCTGCTGTGTTGTTTCTTATGCGTTAAAGGAGAAAAGAGATTGAATATGAAGATATATGGAATAATTAGAACAGTCTGGAACGGGAATAGTTATTCTTCCAATCCAGACGAAGATATATTTCTTTATTTGAGTAAGGAAGAACGGGATAAGAACATGCCCAAATGCGTTAGTAATGCCGATATTGAATACAACACTTTTGAAACAGAAACGGAGGACTAAACTATGAAATCAAAACAAGTATTATCAGTCGAACAGATGAAACATTTGCAGGAGCTTGGGCTGGATACAAGCGATGGAAGCATGTGTTTTGAGTGGAATGAATCAGATTCAGACAACATGGTTGTAACCTCTCCGGATGCCGATACGAATTACGACTATTATCATGAAACTTACACTTTGCAGGACATTCTCGATAAGCTGCCTTGTTTTATTGGCACACATGTACTAACCTTACAGAAGCTTGCAAATAGCGGAACATGTTTATATATGGAGCCTTATTCGCGTTCTATATTAAACCTGACAGAGAGTAAGGAACTTATTAATTCAGCCTACGAGATGCTGTGCTGGTGTATTAAAAACGGATATGTTGAAAAGAAGGGTAAATAATGAAAGCGAGAATAAAAGAGACTGGAGAAATTATCAATATTTCTGATTACGCACGTGTCACACTTGACAAGTGTGATAGTTACGGGAGTCCTATTGAATTAAGTTTTGATGAGGTTGAAATACTTCAAGAAAGGTCTGATAATATTGATTGGGAACAACGTAGATATGAATTGGCAAAATCCGCTATGCAAGGGTATTGTATTGCTTTAGGAATAAACGATGACAGTGAAACTTATGATGATATTGCAATAGGCTCTTTGAGGGTGGCTGATGCACTAATAAAGAAATTGGAAGGGAAATAACCATGGATATAGAAGAAGCAAAAAACAAGAAAGCGAAAGCCGAAATGGAGATAGCTCATATTCTGGAAAAACTTGAAACCGAAACGGGTTTAAAAGTTAGCAACATGTTTTATATATGCAGAGAAAATGATAAATCTGCGTTAGCTGTTTCCCCCATAGAGCATATAAAAACCAATATAATCTTAACGTTGTAATCATGGAAGTAAAGAACGGAATAATAATAGACGGAGTGCTGCATGAAGCGGTACAATATAAAATTAACTGTAAAAGATGTTCACTGCTATCTGTGTGTCATGAGTTTAATGCTGTTTGTGCCGTTATTGGTTGCGAAGCATTTGTTGAGCGTGGCAAAGTAACTGTTACATCTTATTATCGTGAAACACCTAAAAACGCTGGAGAAATAATCAAAAATAGATAAGGAGGAATAACTATGGGATTTACAACACCGTGTTTCATAAGAAAGAATACACCGGAGCTTCGGAAGAAGTTGGAGAAGTTGGGATATAGATTGTTTGGGGCGGAACTTAACGAAGATTTATGTATTTTCACTGAACCCGAACACAGTCTATATAGTGTTGAGTTTTTCAGTAACATTCCACATCCTGACGAAACCGATAGTGTTGATTGCGGAACCAACGAAGAACTTTTCCTAGCTATCGCTGCATTAAGGGATGATACAGACAACAATCAATTATTCACTAATGGTAAGGGCGATTGGGGTATATACCGGGATGGCTCTGATGGAGGTTTATCTGGAATGGATTTCTATGGGGTGCCTAATGATTTTGAGATTGACAATTACCACAAGGCTACCGTAAACGAACTGATTGAACACTTTAAAGTATGAAGAAAATAATTATCATTTTGGCAACAGTTGCACTATTCGGGTGCAATAACTCTGGAGAATACCCTATAGAACACCGTACAAGTGAGGGAAGCGTGACTTATCTCAATGATAGTATAGTGATTATCCGTACCCATAAAAAGGGGCTTGACAACTACGAAACGAAGATTATTAATTTGAAAAAACAATAGCCATGACCGAAGAACTTGTGACATTAGAGACAGCGAAGCTGCTGAAAGAGAAAGGTTTCAATTGGGAGTGTGAACACATAATAGGCTGCAATAAGGTTATTACAAAATATGACCTTCCGCAAAGTATGTCGTGTTGTACGGAAATAGATGACGAACCAGTTGAATTTTTGTGTCCAACAATGTATATCGCCCAAAAGTGGCTGCGTGAAACCAAGAACCTGCATATTGAAATATACCGTAACACTTGTGGTTATGGCTATGTTATCGTAAAAGCCGATAGCGGTATATGGATGGAAGACGATAATACCAAAGGACCTAACGATGACGGGAAGTGGGGTACCTACGAGGAAGCACTGGAAGCCGGGATACAAGAGGCATTAAAACTTATATGATTATGAAAGCAAACCTAATATTTTTTCTTGCGATATTCATCATATCAGCATTATTCATCGGTCACTTCCGACTGACATTCTCACCGTTCAGTGTATCCTTTCTCTATTGGCATAGGGCTGTAGGAGTTGTTCTTATCGTTGTAGGATGCTTGGTCTACAACATAGGTGAGCATATGTCCGGTTACAAGAAAGGGCTGGATGAAGGTATAGAGATTGTTTTGAAAGAGTTAAAAGAAAGATACAATGAAGAAGATAATGTTCAATGATAAATACAGTCTAACCCAGGCTGTATTGGATGGTCGGAAGACTATGACGAGAAGAATTTCAAAAGAACAAATACGCAATAGTGTATTTTGGAAGAGTGGTTATGAGAGTATTCATGGATATGAAATAAAGCCTATATACAAAATTAGCGAACTTGTCGCCATTGCGCAAAGCTATGAAAGTTTAGGGATGAATCCCGAAATTGCACTTAATGATAGGGACGGAATAGGATTTTATACTAAAACTAAATTCGCACCCGGTTGGAAAAATAAAATGTTTGTCCGTGCTGACCTCATGCCCCATCATATCCGCATTACCAACATCAAGATAGAACGGTTGCAAGACATTTCCGATGAAGATTGCCTGCGTGAGGGCGTTGAACTGAATACTCGCCAATATGAATATGATGGAACAAAAAAATATTGCGTCTGTGGATTGGGACATTGGCGAGCGATTGGCTGCACCGACTTTGATACTCCTCGTGAAGCCTTTGCCGCCCTCATAGATAAAGTCTCCGGCAAAGGTACATGGGAATCCAATCCCTATGTATTCGTTTATGAATTTGAACTGATTGATTAAAAACGAGAAAAGATATTGATTATGAAGCGTGAAATAAAATTCAGAGGAAAAAGTACTGATACGGGGAAATGGATATATGGATTTCTCTCTTTTTTCTATACTGCCGGAAAGGACGAAAACGGACTTATCCTCACAGACAAGGCAAAGATATATTCTCCGGAAGACTGCCGGTGCGATGACGTATGGGCTGAAACTGTTGGTCAGTTCACCGGCTTATGTGATAAGAACGGTGAAGAAATATACGAAGGTGATATTGTTGAATGCAACGGAGATATATGCAAGGTTATGTACAGTAATCATTATGCCGGATTTGCGCTTGATAAAAAAGGTTGGCTACATCTCCACTTCTTTGGAGAAGCATTTAGTAATGAAGATTGTCTTGTTATTGGCAACATACACGATAACATTGAGTTATTGAAATAAAACAACCATGAGTAAATTAGAGCACATCGCCACAATTGATTACTGCTACTGGAGATTAAACAAGCTCAAAGAACAGCTTTCCAAGCCTAAATCGACTATGGAGCAGTTGGTTGATAAAGCCTGCGGTTATAATGAAGTAGAAGAAGTAAAAAAGGAAGCTATAACCCTTTTGGAACAGATTGTTGAAAGTAAAAAGGCTATCGGTGTGAATTATTCGGGAGATAGCAAGTTCCTTGATAAATTAAAGAACAAAGAAACACATGAGTAAACTATACAAAGCAACCCTCTTCGGCAAATCATTCATTATAAGATGGTTCAGTTATGCAGATAAATGGTATCATAAATTTAGTATAATAAAATAATGGATATAACAGAATTAAAAATCGGTGACCGGGTGAGAATAAAACTCCCGTCACCACAAGGAGAAAGACTTTCCATACCCATGCAGGTAATAGGGCTGCTTTCTAGTTTCAACAATCCAAGCCCTAAAGATACGGTATATCTTGACTTTGAAGGAAATGAGGGAGATATATGGGAAGAAGAAGTACAAAATTTAGTGTTTTCAGACAATGAAGAGAAGTCATGAGAAGAGCAGACAGAATAATCAGAGACAGACATTCCCGCATCCCGGACAAATACAAGAAGATTGACACTACGGTCAACGGGGATGTAGAAAGCCTTGCCGAACAACACAAGGAAGTGGAAAGAAGGCTATTCCCTCTACGCCTTAACAAGACCACTGTTATTTACGTCACAAAAGACAAACAAAATGAAGCATATGCAGCGAAAGCACGTAAACGGATGGGGATAGCAGAGCCGAAGAAACCTTTTGTCGACCCGCTTTCGGAAGAAAACATTACCAAGTTGTACAAGGAAGAAAAGATACCGCCCCGCAGAATGGCAGAGATGCTGAATGTAAGTGTAAGGACGATATATCTAAGGTTGGCTAAGTATGGACTTACAAAAGTTAAATGCAGATAACATGAAAGAGAATAATATTTTAAACAAAGAGATTTATGCAGAGGCTATGATAGCAGCCTCTAAGGTTGATTTCCTTGAAAGCAAGGATGAGATTAAGATGTATGCCACTTCGTTGTATAACGCGATGATATGGGGTAGAAAAGTAAAATATTAAGTTTTTTATTTGGCGTTATAGAAATTAGAGGTATATTTGCAGCGTTCAACTTTTATCCAAAGGCAAGCGGAAGCCTGCCATAAGCGGGCATTTTTTATGCTTGCGAGTTTGACGCTACAATATAGTGGCTGCCACCCCCATAGGTATAGTTAATGCTATATCTGCCTTTGGATAGGTTGAACAATGGGACAGGGCAGCCTTTTTCTTTGCCCTATCCGAAAAGCCGGATATGGGCAGGCTACCAGCCCTATAATGCCAATAAAGTTCAATAAATCTATGGCACAGTTAAATGGAAATTACTTAAACGGCACAAACATTGCAGTATTGGGTACGTCTGCTCACGAAACGAGCGAAATTATGGTTTACGAACACCCTCTATTCGGTAAAGTTCGCATGTTTATAAAAAATGAAAAGGCTTGGTTTTGCGGAATGGATATTGCAACCTCTTTGCAGTATTCAAATACGCGTGACGCTATCGCAAGACACTGTAAATCACAGGGCGTCGTGATTCACGACGTCATAGATTCAATGGGAAGAACACAGCAAATGAAGTTTATCAGCGAAGGTAACATCTACCGGCTAACCGCCAAAAGCCAAATGCCGAAAGCTGATGAGTTTGAGAGTTGGATATTTGATGATGTTGTCCCGTCAGTAATTAATACCGGGAGCTATTCTCTCCAACCCCAACTTCCAAATTTCAATAATCCGGCAGAGTCTGCGCGGGCATGGGCGGACCAATACGAGAAGAACCAAATGCTTTCTTTAGAAGTAAAGAAGAAAGAAGAGGAAAAACAGGCTATCATAGAGGAAACAAAACCAGCTGTAATATTCAAAGACTGCGTGACTGGCTCAGCTACAAACATTCTTGTAGGAGACCTCGCAAAACTCATTACCCAAAACGGATATAACATCGGAGAAATAAGGCTTTACGACTGGATGGTAGAGAACAAATACCTTATCAGAAAGCAAAGATACAGCAAGTCGAAGGATAAATACATAAATGACTATATGCCCACACAGCGGGCTATCGAAATGGGATTGTTCTTTGTAAGGGAAAGACCCATAGTGTCAGGTGATAGTCCCATATTCATAAAACATACATGTTATGTGACCGGGAGAGGACAAGTATATTTCTTGAATAAGTTTAAAACATTAATAGGAGCATAATTATGAAAAGAGATGCAAGAACTCCGTTTTATGACATTATGTGCAGGGTAGAAGAAGATTGTACCTTAGCTATCTATTTTAATAAAGTTATTAACGAACTCGATATAGTAAAGATATTATTTGCTCCAAAAACATTTGAAGATACTAAGGAAGAAAATAGAGACTTTGCTGAACGGTTTTATCAGAGTTGTTTATGGGAACTGTGGTTTTATCGCTCTTTATCAAGGCTTCATGAATGGGATGATACCCTCAATAAATACTTTTCTGAATACGAAGGGAAGTGGAAATTTTATGCTTGTTCAAAAAGGATTGAATCTATCAACGAATATGGAGGTGAAGAATCAGATTACAATGAGGACGGTAGCATAAGAACTTTAAACCTAACCGAAGATGATTTGAGACATCATACAGCTCTTGGTGAAATGGTGCAAGATGATTGGAGGGATATTGTGCAAGAAACTACCTGTGCCGATTTACAGTACATGATTTCTTGTTTGAAAACTCATGCAAGTTTTTCTTTATCCGATGCTTTTAAGGAATGTTTCGGAAAAGAAATTGCTACTTATAAGCAAGATGAAAACGGCAATATGGTTCCAATGAGTTTTGCGGATAAGGCTATGGATAAGGCAGTAGAGCAATATACGGCTGACGGAATGGCTATTGGTATTACATTGGTTTGCGAATTTATCCAACGCATAATCAGGGATATTAGGGCAATGGATAAGTTCAGTGACAATAGAGACAAACTTATCCAAATACACAAGGACGTAAGAAATATCCTTGATTTTAACCTCGATGAAGTTTCCTATGTAGAGGAAATGCTCGAAGAGGAACGTAAAAACAAATAACATCAAGCTTTGCTCGCTTTATAAACGAGGTGGGCAAGCTTTATTCAATTCGTTCCCAAACTACAAAATTATAGTTTGGCTGATTTACAACGAATTACATTTTAAATAAAAGACTAAACAAATATTCATCATGGAAAGAAATACAACACCCGCTAAAAAGCAATACGACCTTAGCGCAATAGACGAATTATTCAAACATAGCATAACACCCGAAGAACTTAGAGGGGAGCTTATCGAACTGGTGTTTGATTACGCACAATACGTAGAAGAAGGCGCTACCGACTTGTTCAAATGTCACATAGGTACGCTATATGTGCTATATAAGGCTTTAGAGGATGTAAAAGAATTAGAGACACCAAGCTAATACCCTCACCAAAACAGCAAGCGGTATAACCCAATGGAGAACCCGTTCAAAGCGTTCTAAACGTTCCATTGGATAACCTGGAAAAGGCGGCAATAGTCCATGTAAAGGACATTGTCCGCCAATTCAAGCAGTTCGTCTATGTAATCCTTTTTTCGCATCACGTTCAAGTTTTCTACGTTGTTGGCGGTTTATACCATTTGCTATGGCAAGGCTGTTCAGCGTCTCTTTCTGTTCGGGAGAAAGCATGTTATATACTTCTTCCCGTGATTTGCCTGATAAAATGGCTTGTACTATATTCCACATAAGCTACGTCTGCAATGTTCACACAAAAATTTCTTCGCTACCGGGAACATCTTCTGTCCCACATATCCGCTAAGGTACTGCGCTTCTTCTCCATACGGGTCGATGCCGAACGCCCGTGAGATATGCCGGCATAGATGCCCCTTTTCATGGTCGAAAGAGTTCTGAAACTCTGCCGGGGAAGAAGTAAGGGCTATAACCATTACGGTCTGCCTGTTTCGGATATTGGAGTAAGTGATACCCGTATTCAGATTGCAGGAGCGCATGTTCTTATAGGCATTCACCAAATCCAGCCCCCTGCATCCCACCCGCTGAAGGTCAGCGATGATACGGTCGGTATAATAGCAGTCCACCGCATAATATACCCTTACTTCCCAATCATAATCCGGTATGTAAAATTCCTGTATTATCATAGGCTACATCATCTGTTCCCACATGATAGGATTGCCGGAGCCTATGCAGTCGGCATAGAACCGAGTGAAAGGCATTCCATTGTAAGCGTCCACATCATCTATGTAATCCTTAATGAACAATGCGAGATGTGCTTCGTCAGTGATAGAACTTTTGTAGTAATCCGACTTCGCCATGTTTGCCACGTAAACGCTGTCGTATCCTGCGTCCTTCTCCAGGTTTACACTGTACTTTTTAAGAAGTTCCTCTACCTGCTCTTTGCTGATTGGTTCAAGTTTTTCCTCCTTGCCCGTAGATTTGTTTTCCATCTTCATGCGGGAAACAGCCCATAGGCACATCTTCTTGCTGAAATGCCATCCGTACTGGCTGAGATAGTCAGCCATTGCAGGCGGTATTCTGTCGTATGTATCTAATCTTTGTTTCATATTTTCCTGATTTTAAGTGATTGGCAAAAGAGGGGAATAATCCCCTCTCCATTACATAAACTCTCCGTTGGCGCGTCTGCGTCTGCGTTCGCCCATATCATCACCGTAAGGCTGTGAACCGCGGCGTTCGCTGTAAACCGGATATTCCGGGAAGTAACCCGGCATACGGCGTTCGCCCATATCTGAGCCGCCGCTATAGCTTCCACCGCGTGAACCACCGCTGTTACGATAGCCCATTTCACCGCCCTGCATTTCACGCATGGCTTTCTCGTAACCATGACGGCAACCCTCTCTATAGGCTTCTTCCATAGGATTACCGCCTCTCATACCGAAGTCACGGTCATATTCTCCGCGTCCTTCTTCCAATATTTCCCACATTCCCATATTATTTCTTTGTTTTAGATGTTTCAGAAACTCCGAGCTGTTCCATAAGCCGTTTGTTCAAATCCATAAGGTCGGACATGTTCTTGCTCATTTCCGCCATTTGCCCTTTCAGAGATGATATTTCCTGCTCCTGACGTTGTTTCTCTGCAAATTCGGGGTTCAAGAGCGTCAGCATCTTGTCACATCCCGCAATGACGGAATTGTGGAAGTCCATGCTATTGATAATGTCTATGCTTTTCTGCTTCATAGAAGCGACCTCGTTGTTCATCGCATCACGAGAGCATGACACTACGATATTGCCGTTCTGTCCGAAGTCGGCTATATCCATGCCGGCAGGTAGATTTTGGAAAGTCGTGTTCTGCCCGTTGATACAGACAACGACGTCCACAACCATTTCCATTTGGGGCAACTGTCCCATAGGAGATGCCATAGGATATTTCGGCTTGGGAGCGGAAACGCTGACTACCGGACCGTATTCGATAAACGGGTTAGCATCCTTATGAAGTATATACAACTGGTTATTGGTACGAAGTGATTGAAACATATTGGTTTGATTTTAAAGGGGAGTGGCTATTCCCATTTTGGAAACAACCACAAAGCCCCATGTTAACTACTTGCTCTTTTGAGCGGTTGCTTCTGCTGTCGGAGTCGGTGTCGATGCGGTTGTCGGACGATACCCACCGTTAACAAGGAACAGTTCGTTGGTGTACTTGTTATAGTGAATTTCGTAGATACCCGTTCCGGCAAGGTTGCCGACAGTCACCGGCTCATTGTTGTAAGCCAGCAACGGTCTTGTATCCCCGTTAGTCCCTATCAGTATCGGGAGTGTAGCAGTCGTACTGGCAGGTATTGCCTGGCGGAGACTGACATAGAAACCGCCTACATAGCTTCTGTTACGGAACGCATGGTTAGGAAGTTCCAAAGTCACATTCTCCGTGCCGACCGTTACGGCTACCGTAGGAAGGGTATTGAAATTAGCCCTTCCAATAGTAGGGAACAAGAAAGGAAATCCTGTAAAAAAGTTAGGCCACATAATTACCCCCTTTCTTACCGGAATTAACCCCAGTAGTTGTTACAACCACAACCGCCACGTCCATACATTGCATCACCGGCGTAAGCACCGAAAGCCGCAGCACGGAAACAGTCTGTGTTGATGGCTTGAATATTAGGGTAAACAACCGGAACGGTGTTAGGCATCTTGCATTTTATTCCATCGACATCGGACTGCAATGCCTGCAAGCCTGCTGCCAAAGGAGCAATCTGTTGTCCTACTGAATTCAGGATAGTAGCATTCTGGTTACGTTGGGAGATTTCAGCAGTCAAAGTGGCTTTTTCTGCTGTAAGAGCCGCAATCTTATCCTGCAATGCCTGGTTCTGTATGGCGTCCAGCTTTGCAAGGATAGCATTGGTATTGGCGGTAGCACCGTCACGCAATGACAATGTGTTTTGGTTAGCAGTGTTGATTAATGCGTTAGTTTGGTTGCACATTGCAAGCTGACTCTCGTATCCTTGTGTGGTTACAAGCTGTTTCATATCGCAGCAACAGCTACAGATCTGAGATGTCAGAGCGTTGTTTCCTTGCATAATCGCAGTCAGGATACTGTTGGTGTTCTGACCCATTTGGTTACCGAGACCGCAGATTGCCTGTGATACAGAGTTAATACCGGCAAGGATTTGGTCTGAAGAGGTGTTAACAGCTTGGGCTAATGATGCAATGTCCACACCGTTCCGGTTAAGTGTCTGCATGATCATTTCTCTTCCTTCATCGGCACCCTTATTGTTGTTGCCGCCGAAGCCGAAGTTTCCGTTGCCGAAAATGGCTGCAATCACGATAAGCGCAATGATGTCCTGGAAGCCACCATTGTTACCAAAGAAACCGCCGTTGCCATTGCCACCCATAAGCCCCATCAGATAGCCGGTGTCAATTCCTCTGTTTTGTAAGGACGGAAGAATGGATGCAAGCAGTCCGTTGCCTGAACCTGCTCCACTGTCCTGATTAAAAACGTACGTTCTTTCCATAGAGATTTATATTTTGTATTACGGTCAAAATCAACCGCATCACAAAAGTATAAATACGCAATCTGCCATGAAATCAGTTGTTTCCCAACGCTTTCCTAATGTTTTCCCAATATATTCTCAACATTTTCCCGCCTTCCATACGTTCCTGGAAATTGGAAATCATGTAGTTTATCGCGCGTTTGGTTTTGTGGATTTTAGGAGCTATCTGTGAAGGGTACATTCCCCTTTCGACAAGCAACTGTACAAGCAAATAGCGGGCGTCTACGGTTTCCGTATCCTTATCCGAAGATAGTATTCGGCTGGCGGGTATTTCGGTCTCCTGCGCCACAAGATTGATTGTTTCGGCAAAGATTTCTGACTTACACATAGTTTTTCTGAATTTTATATTTATCTTTGCCCTGCCACATAAAATATTTGATTATATACGAACAAAGCATAAGATACCGTGTTGAAGATATTAAAGCCTCCAACGTGCGGTGTCTTATGCTTTTTTCAAATTTTTATGTGGCAATAATTATTTGAACGTTGGGGGCTTTCTTTATACTCTAAGCCCCGAAAGAGTGTCAGCTACAAGCCAACTTCTACATCGTTAATTTCTTTCTTACCATACAAATAGATTATAACTTATTCCTGCGCCTACGTACATGCCGCCTGGATACCCATACCCAGCCTGCAACCCTAATCCCCAACGCTTTTTCTTCGGCTTGATGGGAACCGGATGATAGATGTCATTTGTCACTGTCTGATAAACCGTCTTAGGAAAGACCTGTATACTATCCAGCCGCGGGTCTACATACCCGCTCACCACCGCATGATACAAGCTATCTTCATACACAACCCGTTTGCGGTAGAGCAGGGTATCGCCTATACGTACAGTGTCATTCGGCAATATCTGCCAAAAGACGGCTATCGGTGCAGAGATAAGAACCGTGTCAAGTTTGACAACCGTCTGTATCTTCGTCTTGGTACGTATTTCTGCCGGCAAAGGCTTGAGCGGGCGGAACCACGCCACCACACAAGCGATTGCCAGCAATACAATCAATATACAGGGTAGTTTTTTCATAACTTCAACAGATAATGATTTACAACTATGCCTACACATATTGCGACAACTCCACACAGCAAGTCTGCTTTGCTCCAATTGCCGTTATAGTAGTGGCAACGGTCGCTGTTCTCCTTAACGAAGAGCATCAGCAGTGCAGTGCTGCCACCGAAGATTATAGCGGTGGATAGATAGACCACCGCACCTAAGATGTTATTTTTCATACCATAAATAATTAAATAATTAGTAAGATACTACACCGTAGCTCCACTGGCATCTACCCATGAAGAACCGTTCCACCATATAGGTTTACGCAGGGTCACATCAAAAAATTGAAAACCATTATCTGCATTGCCAGGACGTTGTGAAGTAACTCCTACATTTAAATATGGAATTGCGAGAAAATCAGTAAGCGGACTTTTTAAATTCCCACTCGTTGAGACCAAGACTCCCTGATTGTAAAAGAAATGCGGGTATAAAGTTTTGTCCGGTATATCGTCCTCTACTGGTTTCCACAGCAATACCGATGTCTTCATACTTGACCAGGTAGAATCATGTTCACCGATTAATGCACAGTCTGAAAAATCCTGAAACGATAAGGTTTCAACGTCATTAACCGAACTGAATCCAACAACAACTTCTTTTTTCCCGTTAGGTGACTCTCTGTATACCTCAAACCCATAGTTCTTACCCGGGTTTATATAGAAATATGGCGTTTTCCCTTTATCACTATCGGTAATATCCATATTAAACACACGTTTGGCAATAGGTATATTTTCTCCACACAACAGATATATTGTATATTTATAATTTCCATTCTCCCGGTTATTAATAATGTTACCGGTATCCCTTAATTCAATATTTCCTTTGTTAAAAGCGTCCATAACATACTGGCGCATTCCTAATGAAGTCGTTCTATTATAATTATAATAACAGGCTTTGTACCGATTTGTATCAACCAATGTCCCCCCTATTCTACAGTTGAGAAACACGCAATTCATATCCACAATATCAGTATTGTTCAAAAATTCAGGCATTGTCATATCTCCGGCTTTATCCCATAGCCCTCTAAAATAACAACCAATATATGTTACGCCTTGATTTTCACTTAATATCCTGCTATTCATATAAAAATAGCAGCCTATAAAGTTGGCTTGAATGAGACCTCCACTACCTTCAATTGTAACTCCGCTGATTTCCCAGTGACAGCCGGTAAAATTAGCTTTGATTTTTTGAGTTAATGTTATATTGCTTTGTATGCAATTAATGAAGTTAGTATACAGTCCTCCTCTGAATGTACCTAACTTATAATCAAAAGTCCTTTTTTCGTTATACCCTCTGAATTCATTTACCGAATTAAATATCCAAGCATCTCCCGCTAACTCTTGTCCCTCATTCATTTTGGATATAGTACCATCCCTTAACACCACATTTATAGCATCAAGCCGGTATGTTACATCTGAATAGGTGTCCTCCCATGAATAATAAATGACATTATGCCAACGCATGACATCAATATATCTATCAGCCAATGCCAGTATATAAGGAACCCGCCTTATATTCATATTATCCAAATGTACAGGAACCCCACTGATTATGACAGGAATTTGCCAATTACGGTATTTCGTATCGCTGCCTTTAGACATGATAAATCCTTCTTTGATTGAAAGCCCGATAGAAGAGTATGCCGATCTCCAATCATTTATTCCATCATTCATGTTTATGACAATATGGAAATCTATGAAAGAAGACATATTCATGTCAATCGACAATTCATTCAAAATCTTTGCATCTATGTCTTTGGTAAACAGATAAGTCTTCTTATTGGAACATCTTATACTGCGACATATCCGCACGATTGCATTAAATGCATCAGAGCTGTCTGTTTTACCGTCGTTGGACGCGCCAAACCATTCCGGCATTAAGTATTTGTTTTCTACATCCCCTTTGATATTCAACGCATTTAAAAACGCCCCCCATTAAATTTTAGAATACACCCTTCAGGAATGCTTATCTCAGCGCCATCCAAATCAAAATCATACCTGATTTCATATATAGTATCAGGCTGATTTATCATATCCTGTGTAAGAATATTCTTTCTACCAACAATATTCCTACGCAATATCTTATACCCCTTGCCGCTGAATCTGTCAGGATTATAAGCACGGTCAGCAAATTTTAAAACACTTAAGTTTTCCCCTTTGTCTACAGACACAAGGTCTTCGTCGTCCGCAAGACCGGAACCGATAAAACTCTTTAGGGCGTTAGGGGTGATAGAACCGTTTTCTCTGTCTTCTTGAAATGGAAACTGCTCATTACCCGTCAAAACGTCTCTTTTGGGGAGTTGTCCAATTTGTTGTCCTTTTTCTGTTTTCTCTTCCATACTACTATTTATTTTTACTTGTAAGCAATATCGGCTTTCCGTTAGTCAACAACAATGGAGCGTCATTGGCTAATAATAAAGCCCCTCCGCCAGGAAATGGATGCGGCTTATTTCCGCCAGCACCGGGAAACCCTATGGTAAGTATGCTGATTACGGGAATGCCGATTATAGGAATGCTGATGTGAGGGGTAGTGATTGGTTTCATAGGCTATCCCTCTTTAATCATTTTGGCTTCTGACACTTTCGTAGCACTTCTTATTGTAATTTCCATACCTGCCGCTATGCCAATAAGACGAAATATCACATTGGAAGGACCTAAGGCTTGATTGGCATTTGGGGAAAGCGGGATAGGATTCATGCCTTCAATATTGGCAAATACAGTCACCATTCCGCCCTTGTTCTTTATCTGTATGGTAACGGGATTGCCGTCACTGACAAACGTTGCGTAATACGCTGTTTTGCCTTCTTCTTGTTGAAATGATAAAACTTCTGCTGCCATGATGTTTACTTTTTAGAGTTATTCAAATAGTTCACAATTCCCTGCACATGCAAGTCTACTATTGCCCGTTTTCCTTCTTCCGATAATAGAAAATCAACATCTTCCTTATTGTCCTGGAATAGGTTCTCTGTAAGGACTGCCGGACACTTCGTGTGCTTCAGGATATAAAACCCGCTTTCCTTATCAGGGTCGCCATCCGTCATGTCCTTGCGTATCTTCATACCCGGCAAAAGTCGTCCGGCTGCCGCATATAAGCTATCAGCTAATTTATCGGCTTTCGTCTGACCTGCCGAAGTCCACGCTTCCCAACCACGCGCCTGCATCCATTCAGAGCCGCTTCCCGCTGCATTACAGTGGATGGATACGAGAATTACTTCACTTGCCTTGTATTCGTTTGCCCTGCGGCAACGCTCCGATAAGGGAACGTCTATTTCCTCTTTGACGATACGTTCGGCATCAACGCTTTGTTTGCGCAATTCCGCTTCCAAACGTGTGGCAATCTCACGGGCATACGCATATTCTTTCAATCTTCCGTCCGGTGAACACTTGCCCGGAGTGTTACTTCCGTGTCCGTTGTCAATCAATACTTTCATTCTGCGCGTCCTCCTTGAAATATTTGTCATAAACTAAACGAGCCACCCATCCGGCAACAACACCGACACCGAATGATACAACAGTAGTCAGGTTCACCCAAAACGGGGTGTAGTGCATGTACAGCATAACTCCCACGATGATAGCGATAACAATCGCTGCGATAATCAGTTTCTTTTTCATTTTGTTACTCCTTATCTTTGGTTATTATTTCACTCATATCTTCTTTCTCGACATCGAGCACTTTCTTTCCGAACAATCCCAACGCTTTCAGTAAGTTGAAATTATATCCCTTTGGCTTCAAGATATTGCTTATGATAGAGCAGAACTCTATGAAGCAGACAAACAAGCATGAATACACATCAATATTCCATTTATTACCGGAAGCGATGTTTATCATCACCACCATACAGACAAAGGCAAAGTATGTCACCATTTTACCCATAGTACGGCGCACAGCACCGGAAAATCGTACTTCTTCACCCAATAGCAGGCATTTCCTTATCCCGAACATCAAATCGCATACAACGACTGAAAATGTTACTATCAGCCACGGTATCATGTGTTCCAATGACTGTGCAATAAAACTGCTTGCTATTACCGAGAAACCACCCGGTATGCTTTGGGTAATAATGTTATTCTTCATCTTATCGTTATTTGTCAATTATTCCTATCTTTGTGTCTCTTATCAAATAAGCGAACTACTGTCATTCCGTTTTGCTCGTGAGAGTAGGACGGGATTTTCATATCTTGCCGTAATAGCGGAACCACGCTCCCCATTTACGTTCTTTCAAGTAGTTCGGATTGTCCTGGTTGAGTTTGGCTTCCATCTCAAATGCGCTCGCTCGATAGGCGTTGGCGTTTACCTTACCGCTGCCTATTATGTTGTCTGTAAACAGATGGTACACGAAGCTTACAAACCATTCTGCCAAATAAAGAATGTAGTAGAATAGCGGGATAAGTAACAACCACCACGCACTGACATGGAATGCCAGCAATACGGACGGGATAGCCGCTATCTCCATACACTCGAAGAACTGTTTCTGATGTATCCGTTCATGACGTATGGTCGTTTCGGACAACTCCTTCAGCTTCGTAAGGATGAAGCCGAAGAGCATTATAGTTGTGTAGCCGCCAAAGAGGATGAGTTTCGCAAACCAGTTTTCATAAAATACTTTTACTCTCATAATCAAAAAAGTAAACACTTTGTTATTTTATTAATATTATTGTTTTACGCATTCATTAGAACACAACCCAAACCGAAAATCCCTGTACTATCTGCAATATCAAATACACTATCGCCATTATTAACGACAGAATCAGTTATTTCTGTAACAAAATTATTGGATATAGACTCCTTTTGTGTAATAGCTCTTATTGGAGTATTATCTTCATTAAAAAGACGAATAGCAGTAGGTGCTCTAAATGAATACCATTCGATATATTGTTTTTTTATTTCAGTTCTTACTGAATCTCGATATAAATAAATAGGGATACTACTAAGATTGCAAATAAGAATAAGTTGTATATTAATTTCTTCATGTACTAAATCATCTGCAAATGTAATATTATCAACAAGTTGTTTAATATCAAATTCTTTGCCTGCAATCAGCTTATCTCCAGCAAATAGCCCTGAGGTCAATTCTCCTATTTTTAACATAATCATTATCCTTTAATCGGTTACACAATATGCTGTATTGTCATCCTTAGAGCCAATAGCCTCGTACTCGGCAGCGGTTTTCTTGGTGAGGGTGGTGAGGTTGTCGGAAACGAGTATATCTTTTACTACGAAAAAATTTGTAGCATTTGAATTCAATGCAATAAAAATTCTTTTTGTAACTAAGCTAATATTATTTGCATCGGTAATAGAAGTATAAGTATAAATAAACGAAAGTTCATAAGCTCCATTATCGGGATTGCAATATGTGTGACTCGTACTTACTTTAAAGATTTCTTTTTCTGTAATTTTTAGGAATAAAATATTATCACTTAATAATCTCTGTATAATATTTTTAAAATTATCAATGCTTCCAAATACAAGATTTATTTTTGATTCGGCTTCTCCTGCTTTAACTTCTTGATTTGAAATCAACTGTATATGAGCTTCATCTGTAATCGTAAGCATAATGTGTTTATCATCCACATACTTCTTCGTTGCAGGCTGGTAATCGCCCGTAGGGGTGAAACTTTCACTGTTGGTTTTGGTGAGGACGTCGGATTTTTCAGGAACTTCCGCCCAATTCCCATTCTTACGACCGTATGCCTTGCCATCAGTTGGCGCTTCGTCTATACCGCCAATCTTCCCCTGGCTTACCCATTCACCGTTCACCCATGCGTAGTAATCATAAGGGGCTTCCGTACCTACAGCCATGAACCCGTCAACTGCCGAACCATCGGGAACAGCGGATTTCAAGGCTTCAAGGGTGGCGTATTCGCCGGCTACCTTAAATGACTTTCCTGGTTCTCCTTGTATACCTGGCTCGCCTTTTTCTCCTTTCAAAAATTCTAAAGGATAATTGACCACAGAAGCTTCACTGTTGCTTCCTGAAGGTTTAAATGCAGGTAATGATGTTACATCATCCGCTTTGTCCGCATTCGGTACTTCATTAACCCCTATGGAGTTAGCCATAAGACGGGCAACTATTTCTTGATAATCCTGTTCTGTCCAAGCCATAATTATTCCTGTTTATCGGTTACTTCTTCCGGTTGATTGTTGATAGCACGATTGAGCGCGTCAATGAAGAAAGGTTTGCAAAAAGCATTTGCATGCTCTTGTATCAGGGACACTTCTTCATCACTATACTCTGTCTCTTCATTGGAGTTGTATATCTTCAAAGCGAGTGCATGCGATGCGATACCGTTACCGTTCCGGTATAATACATTCGCAAAATTCTCTCTACAATCTATATTTTCACAATGCTTACGGGTAATGTCCGTAGCAATCAGTAATTGTTTAAAATTTATCTTTTTCATGAACTTGGGTATGATTTAGTTAATCTTCCATCTTTATAAAAAGAAAGTCCGTCGATGCCAAGAGACACTCGGTATCTTGACCCACTTAAATTTGAAATCATTGACAATGACCCTGCAAAAAGGGTGGTAGACCCAGTTAAGTTGCCATCACTTGCTATATTGTCTAATTTTAATCTTGGGTAAGTAACAGAAGTACCTCCGGCTCCACTATCAAGGAATGAAATTCCACCCACATCATATCCTTTTGAATTATAAAACTTTAGGCTGTTTGAATTTGGGTCTATTTCTATTTTTGTACCTGACGAAGCGGTTGATATTTTGCCAACAATGCTAACATTCCCATTTTCGTCTATCACCAAAGAGTTGTTAGGAGTTCTTACATTTTTAAACACCCCGCTGTTTGCATTTATCTCTCCTTCAAAATATCCACCAATAGCCTTTATTGTCCCGTCTGCCTGAATAGACACATTCCCGTTGGCGGATATATTTCCGGTAAAGTATATATTTTTGGAAACCACGGAAATGTTATCAAGTGCCACATTGATTTCTGAACCTAATCCGTCTTTTTTGACATATAATTTAAGTTCATCGGTAACCCCATTGATGTCCAGCCCCAACTGCGTTACATCTTCCTCTATTTTTGTAACAGACAATTTGAGGTTTTCCGCTGTCTGCTCAATCTGTGAGAACCTTTGGTTGTTGCTTTCCGAGAGTTCTTTTACTTCCAACCTGATACTTTCCGCAGTCTGCTTTATTTCGGAACTCAATTTTGTATATAAATCCTCGAATGCGTTTTCGGCAAGAGCCAACGAGTGTATGTATATATCCCCCGTAAACTTCAACTCAAAATCGCCCGTTCCGTCCCATGTGCCGGAATACTCTTTCATTGCATATTCCTCGCCCGGTTCAAGACGTTCAGTGAAATACAGGTTCTGACCGGGAAATCCTATTGTCAGCGTTCCGGCTGTAGCTACCCTATACCGGAAAGAGATAAAGAACTTTCCCGGTTCTTCCCCTTCCTCATAGGTCGGTTTATTGGCTAAATCAGCATTTGACTGTTTAATTCCGGAAGAAAGAATACGAAGCACGTTTCTATCCCCGTCTCTGATAACGGCAGCCATGGCATCCTTGCGGGAATAGAACTTGTCGTTAACCAATAAGAACTTTCCGTTCACAGTAAAGAAACGAACATCGTTCTTTGTCTCCCAACCGTTCGTATTGCTTGCAAATGATGCGTTATACAGATAATTATCCTTTGCCTGCACCTCGTCAAGCACTTTGGAGATTTCAGAGTAAATCAAGTCTTCCAATATCTTGAACTGGGTCATAATGTTTATTCCCGTTTTCAAGATAAAGTCTCCCATGAACTTGTTGCCTTGCGGACTGATAACCGTCACTTCCTTGCCTGCTAAAGAATAGGAATCTATCCCGGCATACTGATGGATACTCGGTGCATCATCGCCATACACGGACAAGGTGATTGCGTTCTGACGCTTCTTGTCCGTTCTGTTTCCGAGCTGTACAAGACTATCGCCTTCCTGCGGTATGTCGCTGTTTGCATCACAGTCCGTTTTGCTAAGGTCTATGTAATCCTCGCCAACACCTACGCATAAACGCCAATAATAACGGTTGGACACATTCTCGTAGACACCCGGTTTGATATTAAAGTCTTGAAAACGAATCTGGTCACCTTCCTTGAACGGGTTCTCGATAGCCGTTTCTCCATCATCCACCAAAAGATAGCAACGCCAAAAATCCTCGTGTTCTTCCACCGTTCCACATTTCATTCCGGCGGCAGTGAACATGTAGTTTCCGCCTGCATAAGAGAGTTTCTTTATCTCCAGTTCGGAGAACATCGCCTTGATACGCACAAAGAGTTCGTCCACTTCAATGTAGGATTTACCCGTCTTGCTGTCTACTTTGATAACAAAGCCTTCACCCAATGCACCGGAAGAAAAGTTCATGGACTGGATGTAGTCTGAAAACAATCCACCTAAGAACTTTATTAAATAGCTGGTTTGGTCAGGTTTGGTTTTATTCAAAAACAGCTTTTCTCCAAAGGCTTTAATGATTGATTCCACTTGTTGGGTAGTTAATCCTCCACCGCCTTGCCCGCCTACTATTGAATCTATCTGATTCTGTATCTTTTCTAAAGTTCCTACCGCTTTATCATTGCGAAGGGTAATATCATACGTTGGAATGAGAGTGTCTCCTTCCTTTATTGTAAGGCTGTCAATAATAATGCTCCCGTTGATGTTTAAGTCTTCATCCTCGAACAACATTAAATCACCTTCCTTTATACTGCCATGCAGTTCCGGGTGACGCGCCATAAATATTTCATCTACTTTAGGCTCGTAAGTATATCTTACATAATCATTTTTTGCAAGATATTCTTTGGAAGCTGTTAGCAATCTTTGGGAAGCAGCTTTTATATACACATCCGGCATATCAATACCCAAAAGCACAAATTTATCTCCGGCTTTGATAGTAAAATCTTTATATGGGAAATAAAGATTCAAACCTTCATCATAGATTCTGTTGCATGTCAAGACCCACATATCACCTTGTTTTACGGGCTTGTTTGCATCTCTAAGTATTTCAAATTCACGTCCACCACACATTCCGCTTTTCATGGATATGGTGGGAGTTTCATCGGTAAAGTAATCGTTTATGTCAAATCCAATGTCTTTGAGATATATTTTGAACGGTGGGATGGTTTCCCCTTCTTCAAAGTAACCATCATCTACAATTGGCGTATTATCCTTATTCACAGAATCGGAAGCGATTTCATCCAACGCTCCGGTAGCATTTACGATTATTCCCGCGTCTTTCAACTGCTGTGCCGTCATTCCTTCCATAGACGGATATATTTCCGGCAAAGAAGTATCGCTCCCGTCAAAGAAAACCGAACCTTCCCGAACTCCGATAATATCTATGTTTTTACTATCAAGGTATGGGTCAAGTGTTTTTTCCGGAAAATCAGGAAGCATCAAGTTTTTAACAGCCATATTATTGGGAACTAATGCTCCGGAAGGTCTTTTGTACTTTCTTGGAACATTGTCCGTCTCAATGCCTTTTTCTATCCGCATCTTTGCGCCTATGCGGACGTTGTCCTTGTCGGCTTCGCTATTCAACAAAACGTAGCATTTCCCAAGAAAGCTACCTCTTCTCATTTTATAAGAGTGCCTATTGATTGTCACATCATACAATGCTGTGTCAGATAGGAATTTCATGTAAAAAGGAAGCGTCACAACAGCACCGTCTATCAAATGTGTATTAGGGTCATATCCATAAGATACATCCTCGATGGGAGCTTCGACAATAGGACTACCATATGTTGTATAATAGTTGTACGGCAAGTTTTTGGTACCACCATATGCTCTTAGGCGGGTAATTATCTTCTGTGATGAATCCGCGGTTTTTTGTATGGAGTACAATCCCTTGCCCTTTCCATAGCCGAACATGTTTCCTACTGCAATTCCGGCAGTGCCTATTGTTATCGTTCGTCCCCTTATGATAAAGTTTGCCTTAAACTCGCTATTTACCAAAGCAAGTGCGTCCCAAACGTTTATACTGCTTATTGATATGGATTTGTTAGTCTCATTAACATATTCGGGGTGTACTGCAACCGTCCATTTTTGCTCTCCTTTATAGATACGGTCAAGGTTCACCTGTATTCTTTCTGCGAGAGCATTTATGCTTTCAGCGTAAAAACTGAATGTAGGCAGGGAAGAGTAGTGAATTAAGTTATCCTCTTTTACATAGTCCAGGAATTCGCATCTTGTCAGTTCGTCTGCGAGAGAGTTGAAAACTACGTTCTCATATTTGAAAGCCTCTCCGTATGTATTTTTGGAGGCTTGCTTCAATTCAGTAGGGTCGTAGTTTATTTCAAATCTTTCTCCGCGGTATATCAGATAGTCCCCGACTGTAAAATCAATCGGAGTGGGGGACGTAACGGTAATGTTAACGGAACAAGCTCCCATGAACTCTCCGTTATACTCTAACTTGTTAGCGACACATCGTTGCGTCTGCCCGTCTTTGCTGTATATTATAAACCGTCCCATTATGCCGTAAGAATAATTTGTGTTTTAGGGTCGGTTACCCGAAATGTAATGTTGAAAGTTACGACATCTCCCTCATCTGTCTTGCGGACAAAAAGGTCGGATTTTATAGATTTAAAATAAACCCCCTGCCTGCCTATTTGGGTATAGGTGTCATAAACCTTTAATTCTGTTCCGTAACCGTCTTTTCCTATCAGATAGTCCAGGAAGGCGACAATTTTTTCATTGGCTGTTCCCATATCACCTTTATAGGCGAACTCTACTTCTATATCATAGGCTTGCACGTAGAGTTCTTCGGGGAAAAAGGTGTCTTCTCCGTCTTGGTCTATCCAGTCCCTTTTGGGCAAATCCTTAATATCTCCATATACAGTAAAAGGGAAGTCTTTGCACACAATCCCCCATTGGGATTTGGTGTCAATAACAGGACTCCCCAGCTTACTTTTCTGAAAATAGATACTGTAAGGCTTTGCCATGTGTTATTTTGAGTTTGTGTTGTAAAAACAAAAAGAGCCAATCAACGGCATATCCGTTAATCAGCTCTTTGGCTTGTATTATCAATACTGCAAATATATGGTGTATTTTCTAAATAATCAAGTAAAATATTAGAAAATTACCCGATATTTTGTATCCTCTATATCTAAATAATGCTCTTTTGTTTTTCGATAAGATGTTTATTTAACATCTTTAGGTCTAAAGGTGTTTGGGGAATAATAGAGTTTGTTTTGATGATTGTCATATTTTCTCTTCCTACCAATTTCATTATTTCGATTTTTTCACGCTGTATGTCATTAACAATCCCGAATAGTCTTTTTCTAATAGTATTTATATTCATAGTCTAATTTTTTTCAAGGTAAGGCATAGGAAAATGTCGCCTGATGTGGCGGTTAACGACAACACTATGCCTGTTTAATCTTGTTCCAGTGCAACCGCCACGGAGCAATGGTAAGACAACGTTGTTTACAAAACAAACTTACGCATTTTTAGCTGTTGTCCCAAACATAACCTTGCTATTATTTGATTTTTTCTATTGATTGATAGAGCTATTCAAAAACTTGTTTACGAAGTAGACCTGCCCTTTTCCTGTAAGTTTTGTCGTAATTGTAGTATGTAATACTCCGCCGCTACCTGAGCGTACGCCTTTCTTTATCTCGAATAATCCCTGTTCTACATACTGTTGATTCGGAATGTTGTATCGCTCTCCATGCTTACCTAAATACCCGTTTTCACGCATCCATGCAAATAACCTCTTTTCTCCGATAGGGTATCCATTCTGTGTGATAATCTTTGCTAATTCTCCGATTAAGCAAGAACTATTCGCTGATTGTACGGCATTGGTAAAAGCTATGGCGGGAGTGGCTTCGGCAACTTTCTGCTCTGCCTCAATTCGTTTTTGGCGCTCCTCTTTCAAATTCTGTAATGCTTGTATAGCGAAATCCGGATTAGCAAGTAGTTTCTCTATGGTAATATCTGTAGCATAGATTCCATACTTGCGGATTGCTGGTAGAACTTCATGTGTAATCCATCTTCTATACGGTTTTACCTTGTTACTACTACTGAATAGGAGAACTTCATAGAAACCCGTCTCGTTGATAAATGTAGCCATTGAATTTCCGATAATCTCGAAATCGGGATTTAGGGCGTGTAAATCAATAACTTGTACATCTTCCTTATCTAATCTTTGTTTCACAGATGATGGATTTGTCAGTTCCACAACCTTGCATACATCTGCCAAGCAAAACAAAGGTTCATTGTTTTCGTTCATTATAATTCTTACTTCTCCGAATTGTTCGTTTTTGAAAATTTGAATATTGCTTTTCATAACTTTATATCTTTATATAAATGAAAAGGGGAGCACCAGCCTAACCGTATAAAGTGGAAGTTTACGAGTTAGACCGATGTCCCCAAATATCTTTATCTATGCAGAACTTCCACAAACTGCAACTATGATAGCTATCTTGTGGAAGCAAAGTTATTAAGCATTTGAATATCAGTCAAATGTTAATAATGTCACTTTCTATTCTATTTTGGAATGAATGAAATAGAATGAAATGGCGTGAAATGGAATGAAAATCAATTCCAATAAAAAAAACTTATTATTTTGCTGCAATTTAGATGCTATCCAAACAACAAGCTAATAATTGTTTATCGTCGTTAATTTCATGGCCTTTGTACCGTAATGTGTTAACCAATGATAATGTCTGTGATACCCATAACTTTATGTTATTACGTAATGCTTTGAAATATAGTTTACTGCTGTTTGGGTGTTAATCCCATACTTGCCATGTCAAACAACCTTCGCAAACAATTAGCTGAAAGGAAAAACTTTCTTCTTGATAGGGTATAGTCTTTCCCCTCTGCAAACCATTCTTTTATAAAAGTCCTTGCTTCTTTTTCATTAGTGAAAAACAATTGACTTATTTCATTCAGGCTGCACGGATATTTAGTTCCGGCATTATGCTTGGTTACGATATTGCGTACATATTCTTTTATTTTAGGGACAGGGGTGGAGTAGGTGAGTTTATTTGTTTTCATATTCTTTCCTTTAAATTATAATTTATCTATTGCCCACCCGCCAGCCGTATTGCTGACGGGGTATCACAACGTGAACGTTGGTCGAAACCTCAACGTGCATCTATGCTAACATGTGGCAATATTTCCTTATTAAGGCTTCTAAGGTCAAAATCTGACTTAGAGGCGCTCGGGTTGTATTTTGATATAGACATAGGGGCAAGAAGCGCCATTATTTCCAGCTTCTCCTGCTGTATATCGAGTATTACTTCATCCAGTAGTTTTCTTAATTCTTCCATTTTCGTTTTGGATATAGTTGTGGCTGTCGGGCATTGGAACCGACTGCCGGATGATTAAAATAGCGTGATTAGTATTTTTTCATGCAGCTAACGAATAAGGCTATGATAGATATAAGGACGCCTACAATGGCAAGTATTAAATTCCAATTGATAGGATTGTGCAAGTTGGGGTTAACGGCAAGATAGTGCTTGCCCTCTTCGGTGAGTTTGGCACTCCATACATAACCGTCAATTACATAATTGGCTTTCACCAATCCTTTCCTCTCAATGGAACGGATGGAAGCAGTAAATACATGCTTCGGGTATGTTGCCGGGCATTTTCCGCCAAACTCTGCAACAATCCGAAATGCTTGTTTCTCTTCCTTTGTTAATTTAATCCGTTCCATAACCTCTCATTTAATAAGGTACACCCGACAAACAATGCAAGCAGCGTAGATACGGCAGTAATCGTTGAAAGCACAATTAGTATGATGTCTTTCCACGGGATAGGATTTTTCAACATGGGATTATATTCCATGTATGCTTTTCCTTTTATTGTAAGTTTTGCCATATACACAACTCCATCTTCATCAGCCTTATATGATACAAGTCCTTTTTCTTTCAGAAGGTCAAGGGTTGTCACAAATAGAAACGGAGAACATTTCAATGGTAATTTCTTGCCGTTGATACTTACACTTCTGAATACAGCCTTTTCTTCCTTTGACAACCTTATTCTTTCCATAACCTACTCGTTTTCTGCAAATTTACTAAATACTACGCAAATATGTGTTGTTGTGCTATACTATTTTATAGGCGAAATCTTTCTGTCAGAAGGCTTTCCGCCAAATAGATGGTTGATGTAGGCAAGACCTTTTGGTTTGCAAAACACCTTTTGGCATAATATGTCTGGGTGGTTGTCTCTGCGTATTGGCGGCAACAGCGTCATTTCAAAGTAGCCTGCGTCAATATACTTTTGTTTCGGTTCGTTCCTGTCTTTAAAGAATATGCCCGCATCCCTTAGCTTCCCGAAAAGGGTGTTCCTCCCAAAACCGAGATTGAGTATCTTTGCGGCTTGACCTATGTCTACTTTGCCCTCTGCTTTGAAGGCAGCTTCGGCGAAGTCGGCTTTAGGCTGGAGTTTGGTAATCTTTGCATCTTTCTGCTCGATTTGCTTTTGTTGCCGCTCTGTTTCAATACGGAGTTGTTCCTTTTCCTTTTCAGAAGCTACTAACGCTTCCAATGCCTCAAGATAAGTTTGTGGAGTCTTGATAACTTTTTTCTCATTTTCGAGGTATTCTAAACGGTTGATTATTCTTTCGCGCAGAACCGCATCATAACCTGATGCAAGAATAAGACAGCCCTTTGGAGTGAGATTAAAAAGAGGTCTTTTTTGACCGTTAGCGTCTGTGTATGACCCCAATCCAAAATTGGATGCGGATACACCTTGCGATAAGAGGCTGCGAATGTCGCGCATTACATGGGCATGTTGTTTACTCGTAACCTCTGCAATTTCAAGAGAGGTCATACCTTTCTGATTTGGAATTAAGTTTTCCATACTTACTATTGTTTGGCGTTGTAATTATAGACAGACAAACGGCTGTCATTTCCCGTGTCGCCAAACAATAGTAAGATTTTCTCCGAAGAGGAAATATTACGCAGGAAAGACAGCCGTGTATTTTTTATACAGGCAGTTGGGCATAAAAAAAGCCCAACTAAATATAGTGAGCGATAACCGTGCTCTACGGAGAAAGAATACTTTACTATTGTTTGGCACCGCAAAGATATACATAATCCTTGAAGTAGCAAACTTCTTATAAGAAAATCAATTAATTTCGTTTATTTTATAAGTTATTGTGCGAATATATAGAAAATTGACCTGTTTGTCTAATTTAGTACATTATAAAAACAATAAACATGTTATATAACATGCTATATATAACGACAATGGATGTTAATAAAGAAGTATCTTTGCCAACTAAAATCTGTCTATTTGCTTAAAATAAATGTTTATGAAGAAATTTCTATTTGCGACAATATCGCTATTGTTGTTGGTTGGCTGTGCGTCAAATGAGGATGCTGTAGATTTTGAAAATCCCCAATATACTATTGATAGCTTTATTTCATTGGATAATCTATTATTACAATCATATATCAGTGAAGGAAATTATTGTATAGAAGCCTTAGATTTAAAGGATAATCTATTGTTTACAATAAGAGAAAAAGCAGAAGACTACATTTGGGATAAAGGCTTTGGAGAAAAAGAACTATTTCCTGTAAATGGATGCTATTTACTTGATGCTTTAGAAAAAGGTGGTAATTTATATGTGTTAATCAGTTTAGGTGAGTTCTATCAATTCAATTTATCCTCTTGTATCAGACAGCAGAACTCTTTAA
>ERZ791671.257-NODE-257-length-48436-cov-5.95432_pt1 | contig 48436 bp, 83 predicted proteins | sample MGYA00510052_ERZ791671 | MGnify/ENA primary metagenome ERZ791671 (study PRJEB30046, sample SAMN00715231) | human gut metagenome | study: EMG produced TPA metagenomics assembly of the A metagenome-wide association study of gut microbiota in type 2... | reverse complement strand
CGTCTTATTGCTGAAATTAACGCCAATGGTCGCATTTTGTTAGAAGGTAATGATTATGACGCCATTCAGCAAATGCGCGCTGTAATCCACGCGAACAGCTATTACAGCAGTCTTCTCGCTGGCGCTTATGCTGAAGTGTCAATTCTCGGTGAACTTAACGGAGAAAAAGCAAAGGTTCGTTTTGATTGCCTGACAAAAGGTGGTGACATCATTGACTACAAGACAGCTGTTAGCGCTAAGCCTGATGAGTTTTTCCGTCATGCTGCGAGACTTGGCTACTTTATGAAAATGGCTATGCAGCACGACATGTTTTGCGCGGCTTATCCGCATCCGCCACGTTCTGTTAATCTTCTCGTACAGGAAAAGAAAGCGCCATTTATTCCTGCGTTGATTCGCTTGACTGAAGAGCAATTACGCATCGGTCGCATTCAGTTGAATGGTGCAATGGAAATTTACAAGGCGTGCAAAAAAGCTAATTCGTGGCCGGGTTATTCAATGGGTAATCCTGTCATCGAAATGGAAACGCCGGAATGGTTCAAAAAGCAGTTTAATTTATAATTAATGAGGTGATGCAAATGGGTATTCTAAATATCAAACCAGCAGAGCGTTCCGGTTCTCGCGTGGTCATCGGTATTTCCGGTCAGTCTGGTAGTGGTAAAACATACAGCGCACTTAAGCTGGCGCGAGGCATGGTTGATTCACCAGAAGAAATCGGATTCCTTGATACTGAGAACGGTCGTGGTCGCCTGTACTCAAACATCCTTGATGGTAAATTCCTGCACGCTGACATGTATGCACCATTCAGCCCTGCTCGTTACCGTCAGGCTATTGAAGAGTTTCAGGCCGCTGGCGTTAAAGTTCTTGTTATTGATTCAGGTTCGCACGAATGGGAAGGGGAAGGAAGTTGTACAGAGATTGCTGAAAAGCCGCTTCTTAACGGCAAAAAGATGGCTGACTGGAAGCGTGCAAAAGCTGAACACAAGAAGTTCATGAACGCCATGCTGCAAAGCAATATGCATATCATTGTATGTCTTCGTGCTCGACAGAAAACTGACTTCGCAAACCCAAAGGAGCCTGTATCGCTTGGTTTGCAGCCAGTGTGCGAGAAAGACTTCATGTTCGAAATGACTGTGAGCATGATGATGCACGATGGAGGCAAAGTTCAAGAGTTCACCAAATTACCAGAAGAACTACGCCCAATATTCTTTGAGTCTGGTCGTGAAAGTGTTCGCCATGGATATATTGGAGAGGCGCATGGTCGCGGACTCATCAAATGGGTGGACTCTGGCGTTAAAGTTGACGAAGAGTTTGAGTCATGGCGCTCACGACTTCAGCTTTCTGCCGCAAAAGGCATGGAAGGCCTGAAGGAAGAGGCAAAATCAATACCTGATAACCTGAAAGATAAGATTCGTGCAATCTGGCCTTCTCTCGCTGCTTCTGCTGTTGAATATGATCGCATTGAGTCTTTCATCAATGATGAGCAATTATCTCCTGTGGTAATCACACCGCAAGATAACTTCAACCCTGCGAAACTGGCTAAACCGCAACCACAACAGCCAGAACCACAGGAAGAAAAAACCGAACATAAACCAACTCCAATCGAAGGATTTTAATAAATGGCACGCGGCGTAAACAAAGTAATTATTGTCGGCACTCTCGGAAACGACCCTGAAGTTAAATATTCATCATCAGGCTCTGCAATTGCCAACCTTTCCGTTGCAACATCTGAGCAGTGGAAAGACAAGCAAACAGGAGAAAAGAAGGAGCAGACTGAATGGCATCGCGTGGTCATCTTCGGAAAACTTGCTGAGGTTGCAGGAGAGTATCTTCGTAAAGGATCTCAGGTTTACATCGAAGGACAACTTCGCACTCGCAAGTGGACTGACAGCAACGGCGTAGACCGATACACCACTGAGATTGTTATTCCACAGATGGGCGGAGTCATGCAAATGCTTGGCGGCAAGCGCGATGATTCAGGACAACAACCACGCCAGCAATCAGGCCAACAACAACAACGACAACAACAGCCACCAAAACAACAAAGCCCACAAGGAGGCAATGAGCCCCCTATGGACTTCGACGACAACATTCCGTTCTGATGATAAAACTAACCCCGCTTCGGCGGGGTTATCGGTTAAATGGTTCTTATTTGCCACCGTCGATCATAGTAATGGGCGAATCCGCTATACGTCAAAGTCATGTGAACAATAGCCATTGATATTGATGCTGACGGGCAGCTGACACGGATGAATGTTTGTCCGCCAGTAACGAACTTCTGCACATTAAACCCTGACAGGCTTTTATCCCCCGCGTCAATGTTACTCCATAAAGCCCCCGATGCTACGTTGGACTCGCTGCTCCCCGACATACTAAACATCACACGCCCGCCAGCTTCCGACCCACCAAGCCCATTTTTGTTTACTGGAATTATTGACATTTCCCCTGCGAGGAAACACGCACCATACCTTGATTCTTCGCCGACCGTGGTTAGCAGGATGTCTACAGCTCGGTTCCACGGCAGTATGAACGTTGCCGTCTCTGTTTTTACTTCGTTAAAGTAGGCGCCCGCCGTCACATTTATTGATGAAAGAGTTACGCCGTCGTAGGAATTGCGTCCTTCTAATGGTGCGTGACCATACACCCTATTACCTGACTTAATACTCCGAACCCTGGTGTCAGATGATCTTGAATTGTCCGTAGCTTTAACGAATCTGAAATTATCTCCTAAAACCAGAGAGTTACCGTAAGCCTCCACGTTTCCTGACGTATTTTTGTTTATTAAGTTAATCTGATAATCCGCCTTAACGTAGCCGGATTCCAGCACAATACTTCCATTAGGCATTCTTGTCTCGCTCGTCGGCATTTCAATGAATCGAGTGACACCAGTGTTCATTGAACTTTGAATCCAACATGACAGACCTTTAATGGTGAACTTAAACTGGTCATCTGTTTCGGCATAATCAGAGAAATCAATACCCACAGTGCCGTTTATGCCCTCGATACCAATGCCGTCTATGGTTACGGACCGCAACTGCCCGCCTACACGATGTGGTCGTATACAACCATCAGCGGCGATATTTGACGCAGTTACGTACATAACAGGGTATCCACCGGCTACCGGTTTGTACGTACTTCTGTCTATGGAATAACCCCAGAGAAAGCCATCGTCGCAGTGGTGCGCCCATATAGAATTAATGTTGGTGCTGGTATTTCCACTAAGAGCAAGGCCATATTTGCAATCGTACATATAGATGTTTTCTATTGTACTGACGAAAGTAAGCGACGGTAGCGCGAATTTATAATGATAGAACTCAACATTACGAATCGTGTATAGTTTACCGCCACCACCCGATAATTTGGACCCACTTATCATTAATGGGCATCCAACATAATCTGCGTCAGCATTTCTGAAAGCAATGTTTTCAACAGAAAGGTTATGCCCCCACGAGGTACTTACGAACCCACCAGTTGTCGATGTGTATATAATGCTTTTACGGGGGGAATCACCGATAATGTTAAGCATTACCCCATCCCATCTGTACGCGCTAATGTCAATCTGTGTACTGCCGATATAGATGGGTTGTTCAATTAATAAAGGAATATTGTGCGTAATACTTGCGGTATACGCGGCCAGCATCGCGGCCCCGTCGTTATGGGTGGCTGACAAGTCGGCGGCGCCCATGCTCGGTGCTTTAGGGTAAGGCGCTTCCTGAATGGTTGTGCCGTCAATATACGGAGCATCCATCCACGCGCCGAACATTTTAGGGGTAATTCCTCGGACGTTCGATAGGTCTCGCTTCCAGCGCTTTCCTCCGCTAGTAACTATAACAACTCCGTTGTCGTCATTTGCTGTGGAATCAGTCAAGTCTGCATAAAACCACCCACCACCAGAATCACCAGACTCATTTGGTGCAATGGATGTTGTGTGTTTATCCACAAAGATGCGCTGACCATCAATATCTGGCTCAATAGTTCTCAATGTTGATATATCATCACATTTACCGATCAGCTTAAATCCGTCACTTTTATTTAACTGACTTCTTAATGATGCATCGCCAACGCTTAACCATGCACCAAGCCCAATGCCACCAGATGTTCCGGGTGTTGATCCAGCGGAAACAACCTTTGGAAATGCCCCGTCCCAGCGGTAATATTCTCCTGTTGCCTCATATCGCAAAACCTGATTAGGCAACGTCAGTGTCGCTCCATCTTCGAAGCTGTCCATCGTAATGTAGCCATAGTTGCGGATGGCCTCTTCTGCGGTGTATTGGAATCCAGCAATAGTCCAGCGGCGCACACCGAAACGATCGGTATAGTAATGCGATTCAGATGTCACTACCTCGTCAATTTTCCCGGCATTAAATTTCAGGTCGCGCGGGTCTTCTGACGGGATTGGTTTATTAGTTGGTGTGGTAGCCATTATAATAAATGCTCCTTTGTGAATTTGATGTATATTGTATCACGATGACGGGGTGGTATATTCGTACATGTCGTCGCTGTACTCGCTCATGGTCAGGGTTGTTGTTCCGTCGCTACCGGGATTCTTCTGACTGACAACCCATAGCGTGGTGTCCAGTTCTTTCTCTGTGCTCAGAACATAACGAGATTCAGATTGTACGTTTGTACCGTCCCAGATGTTTAACTGAAAATCAGATGGCAGGTTGCAGGTAAATGTATGCAATCCTGTTACAGTGGCTGGCAGTCTATCTGATACGCTGCCGTCAGAACTGGTGATCACAACATAAAGATTATCATCAGCAGTAAGCTGTTCACTGGTTGTGAATACGTTTCCGTTTCTCGCTTCAATAATGCCAGTTTGCTGCGCATCATCGTACATATCGACTACCTGAATCATGTCACCTACGTTAACCCATTCGCCATCTGCTAGTGCTTTAATTTCCATGCTGCGACGTGAGTAAATAAGTCGGCGACACTCAAGGATTGCCCGATCAACAGCCTGATAGCGATTGCGAACATAAAGCATGTCGAATTTCTTCGCTTTCGTTGGTTCTCCTTCGACGATGCCACCATCGGTAATTCGATAGTAAACGTTGGCCTGCTTATTTGTTGTTGGGTCGCGATATTCTACGTTAACGCCGTCGAACGTACCCGGCAGGCTGACGTCGTAGCTTAACTTGTATCCGTCGCTCTGCGTGTTTCTGGTATTAAATACAGTTGCCGGATATTCTCGCTTTTCATCACGGGAGAAGCTCATCACGCCATCATCCCAGAATGCAGTAACACGCGCCGCATCGCAGATGGTCTGCAGGCGTTCGCCAATACTTTTATCCTCATCGTCAAAAGTGTAATCGAAATAACCCAAGCGCTCATCTGGCAAACTGTCGGCAATCTCATACAGCTTAACTATATCAATTGTGTTTTCTGGATTGCCAGCGGTAATCAGCCAGTTATGCAAAACAGCATCAGCAAAGCTACGTGATGGAGCAAGCGTGTAGCGCACCGTGTCAGTATCACGATTGTATCCGATGGTGTGACGCGTTATTAATGCATTATATCTTCTGTCTCGGCTGCCAGTGGCATTCTCTGTTGCTCGCACGACAACCTTAACCACTGTATCATCTGGATACGAAACATTCCTGCGCGTGACGATTGAGTGAATTTCTTCAAGCTGAAGAATTGACGTGTCGGAACTGTTGTTTGTCCGTCGCATCTGAATCGCATAGCGACCAGTGCCAGCGGACGGTGTTAACTTGATCGTATAGTAGAACGTGTCGTTTCTGTCCACGTCCTGATAATAGTTCATCGACTGATATGTGCCGGGAATCTGAACGTTATCGCCGTCAATCTTCCACCACTCAATGAACACGCTGAAATCATTGCCATCATTGGTCTGGTGTTGCAGGTGCACCCAGAGCTGATCACCATCAATCGGTGAAAAGTACGGACCGGAAACAATCGGCTGGTTATCTGTCAGATTGAAATAGGTGTTATTAATCGTCACGCCATTCAGTGATGATATTGGCGCACCTGAGTAGTTGATGCTGTTAATAATAAATGTGTACCAGTAGTTTACTGGTGGCAAGCCACCGTCATCAGTCTCGGTTGCGGAGATAAGTCTTCCTGATAGCGTAACGTTTTCGGTGACAGATGTACCACCTCCCTGCGCGTAAGTGATATTCAGCTTAAATACCACATCATGAGGCATGGTCAGGTCAACGAAGTAATCAAAAGACGAATTCTTCGGTATCTTGACTGCAATCTGACCTCCAGCAAATTCCGTTTCTGTGACCGTGGTTGTTGTTGCCGTTTCAATGACCACTGGCGGAGGGTCGGTATCAAGTTCGTTTGGCCCGTACAGTTCCTGACCGTCAACATCATCAAATGCGTAAGGTTCATACACAACAGGAATAACTTCTCCCGGCTGATAAATTGTATAGCTAGCACCAGCAAGTGAACCGAGGTTTGACTCAGAATAACGCACGGATGATACATCATACTTACCGAGGCCAAAGTTCATAAACTCGGTGACGTATTTAATATTATTGATGTATTCGAATAATGATTCCTGAAGCAAGTCAGGGAACGCGCGAATCTGCCCGAAGTTATCAGGCCGCGCCTCGCCGTTGCGCGCAATATTGGTTTGCGCTTTCAGGCTGGTATTCGGAGATGTTTTTGAACTGGTATCCGTTTTTGGAGTGGATACTTTCGGTGTAAGAAAAGAGAAAATCTTCGTTACTGGTTTTAGTATCGCACCGATAAGGTCGCCAATTGCGCCTGATGGCTGGCAATAAACGTTGACCACGTCGCCATCGCGCAGGCAGAAAGAAAGCTCATCATCTTCACCGAGCACTCTGCCATTTACCGCAATTGAAATGCTGGCAGGAAGATTTGATTTATTAAGCCACTTCCACAGGTTTGTCCCCGCTGGCACAATACCCGTTTCTTTCGGCGTGCCCGGCATCTTCTGAACATGAATTACTGGCATAGGTGAGAAACCTTAACTTTGTTGATATTTTTTCGAGTGTTCGCAGCCTGTCAAATCTGACTGCCGTTTTTTCTCGCGCATGGAGTATTCTATCATGACCCCATATCATGGCGATGTGCACAGGAATGCTCCCGCGATATGCCACGACAACATCACCTGTTGCTGGTGATTGCGTACCCTTCCAGAATGTCACTTCGCTATCGAAGCAGGTAACAAAAGAGCCGCCATTATCATAACTGTCGTCATGATGAATATTGATGCCACGGCACAGGCGGTAATAAAGCACCACCAGCCCCCAGCAATCTACAGCATCAACATGGCAGCACCTGTCCTTGTATGGCTTGCCAAACATTAACTGCGAAAATTCTTCATCAGACATTGCGCAGTCCTGGGAATTTAGCGATGTCATAAAGTTTTGCCACGTTTCCTTTGATTGGGTTTTTGATTGACAGGGTCACGGTAACGTCAGAACCGTCCATAGCCACATCACTGACATACAGGCGATATGGCTTCAGTGGTGTATTCGTGTCAGTCTCTTCAAATCGCTGATATAACACGGTAATTGGCTCAATGCGACCGGAACCTGTCCACAATTTCAGGTATTGCTTGAAGTCATTAGCCAGACGCGCAAACTTGACGGTTGCGTTAATGACTGGAGTGTTCGACTGCTGAGACTGCGTAATGTCCATGCGCACTGGAAGATATGTTTCTCCTCCTAACACCATTTCATCAAGCACGTTAGCAACAAGCCGTACATAGCCAAAAGACGAATGGTAAAACGTTATCGTGTCGAATAACGCCCAGTTAGGGCGCTTTGCTTTGTAATCTCTTAATGATGGCATCTGCACCCCTTACTGTCAGACGTTGAATTTTATTGTTGTGATGTATTTGCTGCCCCACGCAGAATCGGCCTGAGGGATAGTCGCGTAATCATCTACAGCCTGAGCGTTTATCACGGAGCCGTCGGAATAGGTGATGTCGATACTTGTCGCGCCGTTCATTACTACTTTTGCCGATGCCGCTGGGCGTGTTACAGGAGACGCCGACGTAATTATTGGTGATGTTGTATTTTGGTTTACCTCTACAGTAGCCGCGGATAATTTAATCCCTGAAACGCCATCCCCCGTAAATGACCCGGTAACTCCGTCTGAATATATCCATGCGTCCATCCGTATTCTCATTGTTTTATCTTTTGTTGCGGTGATTGTCTCCGATATTCGGAACCACCCTCCGCCTACGTCGGTTACATATGTACCGCCTGGACCGGAATAAATGCTACCATCCCGCAAATCAACAATTGCTGAGCCTAATACTGTAGGAAGTTCTCGCACGTATATCCGTATGAAATTGTATCCGTTTGCCTTTGCGAAGAAACTAAAAGTCACCTTGTCGCCAACACCAACGCTAACATCTACAGTCTGGTTTATTAGGTGGTTACCTCTTGTAGCGGTAGCAGTTACGTCGTACGTGCTTGCAGCTGTTAAAACACCTGTTTCAGATACTAATACACTCACCAAACCTTCGCTCCAGTTTGACGAAGAGAAATTGCTTGAATATAGGAATCTGTTAGTTACTGATACCTCTGGTGGCACACGCCCGACAGCAACCCCGTCAATAAACGTAAGGGGCCATTCATTGATAGCGGACTGCACAAGATTACCATTGCGGTTGATGTAATAAACCTGTGGTCCATCATAAATAATGCGACTATCAAGCGTGGGTGATAACATGTTAATTGGCATATGCAATATCGGCGTCATATAGACTTGTGGCAGGTCACGGTTAACGACTTCATCCAGCCAGCTATACCATCTGTAATCCAGTTCAACCAGAACATCATCAAACTCGTCCATCGTGTTATTGAGTTTTTTGGCGATGACATTTCCAGTCCATGTAACCACGCCACCATCAATGCTGGTTTGCACCGGATAATCGGTAAAGTGCAGCGTCTGTTCCTGCAATCCGCTGCCGCCAAGGTCAATCATCATGGTGAACCAGTTGTTTGCCTTGTTGAGGTAGTTTGGGCTACGCAACCACTGGATAAATGCGCGCTCCTCCGCCAGTGTAAAAACCCACGTCAGGCTCCATGTCGCCGCAATATCAGTTGTCAGCTTCTGGAAAATCGGCGCTCCAACAGCAGGCTGGTCACTGCGGAACGGGGTTTGCTGTGTCAGGTTTTTACTGGCGCGCTGTGCCAGTGGCAGCCAGTCTGGGTATTTGATGATAGCCATTATTCGGTTGCTCTCCGGTTTGCTGAGTAGTTTCGGCTAATGCTTTGCCCAATGGGGCCGTTGTTTTCTATGTCACTAACGATAGTCTCAATCGTCACGCTGCCATCACCATTATCTCTGGCGCTACTGCTAACCTGCGCTGAACTGTTATTGATAACGTTATTATAAACCACAACGCCACTGCCACCTCCGGTAATGTCTTTGTTGCTGATAACACGACCACTATCGCCCGGTATCATGTACTGATGACCGTTTGATGCCTGGAATATCTCAGGGAGGTTATTCTCGCCCACCCTGTACATCGAGCCTTCCTGAGCTGGTCCACCATTTTTCAGCGCGCCAGCAATAGACATTGTCTTTGCGAGGCCAACCGTTGCCCCAATTCCTGCCATAGCAGGGGCTGAGTTTGCGCCCGCGGTTGCGAGAGATGTCATAGCAGCAGCAGGAGCCATTGCTGCTGCTATTGCCGCAGCTTGCGCCATTGTTGCAGCAGAAGCAGCAGCCATACCTGCTTGCCCCATTATCACTGACTGCGCCCACTGGATGCCCATTTGAACGAAAGCATTGATAACACTGGACAGGATGTTTGAGCCAATTGATCGCAGAGCCTCTGACACAGACATTGAGCCAGTAAGGATGCCAGTTAACGCGTTTCCAGCAGTCTGACCGAACGCATCAAACGCCGCAGCTGCTGCTTGTGTGGCTGCGTTTTGCTGACTCCACTCCTGCCACATGGCTTCAATTCTTTGCTGTCTGTACTGCTCTTCAATTGCAGCTCTGGTTTGCTGTATCTCTGCCATCTTTTGCGGGTACGCTTTGGCATAAGCATCCAAATCAGCCATATCCTTCTGATAGGATGTTTCTACAGCAAACATTGGTGATGCTTGCGATTTTAGTGCGCTGTACCCTTTTACGGCATCTATTCTTTCCTTCTCCGCAGCCGCCTGTTCCTTCAATGCATTCTTCTGGTCCCAAATCTTAGCCGCGTACTCGCCAGCCAGTTTTATTTGCTCCTGAGTGGCAGCCTTGCCAAGCGATTGCTGCGCGTTGAGGATGGCTTGCTCGCGGGAGAGTTCACTGGTGGATGTGGCATTGAGCATGGTTTGCTGGCGTAATTTCTCCAGCTTTTCAGCCACGGACTCAGCTTGTCGCTCTTCTGCGCTTTTACCCTTTCCTTTCCCGTCTTTTGGTGGCGTTTGTGGCACTGTCAAATGCGCCTGAGCTTCTGCTGCTTCTCCTGTTGACTTTGTTACAGCCTCCATGTCTGAGACCAAAGTTGCAGCCTGATTTGCTACCGCCGCTATTGCCTGATTTTGCGCCGCCCATCCGTCAATGCCAACCCATGACCAAGTTCTCGCTCTGCGACTGAACATTTCTGCAGTTGACGTCAAATCAGAAATAACCTCTGCCGCACTTACAGTTTGACCAGTTAGTCTGTTGATTGCTGATGTAATAGAGTCAATGACTGAAACAAAGGTAGAACTGGCTCCAGTTGCGTCGTTTATGCTTGCTATCATTTTTGCAAATGATGTTTCAAGACTACCAGTCGCCTGAGATATAGAGCGCGGTAGCTTTGCGAATTCAGCATTAACGATGCTTGTCCTGTCCTGAATGGCATTTAGCGCATCTTCTGCCGTCAGTTTTCCGTCAAGCATTCTGGCGCGAAGCTCACCCATTGAAATACCAAGACCAGCGGCTATCTGGCGCGCAAGTTCAGGCATCTGCTCAAGGATAGAATTAAATTCTTCTGCACGGATTGTGCCAGATGCGATTGACTGCCCGAACTGACGTAATGCGTTCGCCATTTCTTCGGTTGATGACCCGCCGATTCGACCTATTTTTTGCAGGGTATCGGTAAGGTTCAGAACCTGCGCATTTGTCGCGCCAGCCTCTTTTAGTGATGACGTCAATGTTTCCCATAGCTTCGTGGTGTCGCTAAGGCTTGCGCCAGTGGTTGATGCGATATTTGCCAGTGAACTGAATGTTTCGTTCGCGGTTTTTGCATCAGTTGATAGGCGAGCAATCCTTGCCTGAAGCTGAGTCATGTTATCGGCAACCTCAAGGAATTGCTTGCCCCATTCGATAATCAGTGACACGGATATTACGCCAGCCAGCATCGACATGCGGGTTTTTAGCCCTGAAGCTGCGCCGCCAGCATTCTTCATTCCGCTGCCAGCATTGCGCGCGCCTTTGTCCAGCTTGTTGAGTTCTCCGGTAGTCTTGTTTACTGATGATTCAAGGTCATCTAAAGTCTTATTGGCTGTTGTCGCGCCAGCTTTCAGGCCTTTAACATCCATCCCGACTTCATAGACAATTCCGCCGACTTCTTCAGCCATTATGTATTCCTCGCTTTTTTCGCTTTGCGTTCAGCCAGTGCCTTCATGCGCTCGCGGTCTGCTTTAGCCTGATCGTACTCAGCTGCGCGCTCTTCTTTCGTTAATCCTTTCGGCTCTGGATATTTATTTTTAATCATCATCTGAAACTCTGTCATGGACAGGTTTTCAGCCTCATCACGCGTCATGTCGAAATGCGTGCGTGCTGAGATGATGTATTGCGATGCATGAAACTCGTTTGTGGTTTTCTTGCCCTGCTCTTCCAGACGCTCAGGCACTTTGAGTGGAGATTTTCCGATGATGCCGTGCTGCATCAGATTGCGTGCAATAATAATAATGTCACTCACTGGCATGATGCCGGGAACGTATCGCACGCCGCGTGGTGTTGGCTTCCATCCACCAATCAGCACTGAAATATCATCTTCGCAGCATGATTGCATAACGATATAGGCCGCACTCAGCACATGGCGACCATACGCAGGCTTGCTGATAGTCTTCATGACCTGCATCTGAGCGCCAAATGGCAGGCATTCTACGTGCTGCAACGGCGCAACATAATCAATTCCATTGAGTCTGGCGTACACCTCGACGATTTCTTTTGGTGTGCCAATTTCATTCATGGCGCGGAATGATGGTTTAAAGAAGAAACTCCTGTCAGAAAGCGAGATGCGCATCTCTCCGATTTCTGTTAGTGGCGTGCGATTGCTCATGTTTTGCATCCTGAATTTGACTGATGTTGATTATATCATCTCAGTAGTGTTGACACCTGCGAGGTGGTGATGTAGATTCAAATCATCTAAACGAGATATGACTGAGGTGAGTTATGGATGTTGTTATTTTATTGCTTTTCGCTGGATTGGTTGTATTTGCTTATCTTCTCCCATCATTTGTGGCATTGCAAAGAAAGCACACAAATACGACAGCAATCTGCGTTCTGAATATTCTTGTTGGATGGAGTTTTATTGGCTGGGTAGCGGCGCTTGTTTGGGCATTAGTTAAGAGTGACGATAAAAAATGAACGAACAAACAAAAGCCGACCTGATTTTCTACACTGATCTGTATGTTGATGCAGGTTATGACTACGAAGAAGCCGAGCGCATGGCGAAAGACTTGCTTCGTGTTATTGGTGTGATTTTTGATGAGGATAAGGTGATATGAGCCAGTGGATTAAGTGTAGTGAGCGGATGCCTGAAGATGGCGAGGTCGTAATTGTTTACGACAATTTAAAGCAAACACATGAAGGATTCTGTAATCTGGACGGAGGTTCCATTCTTTGGACTGTTTATTGCCATCCGGAAGATTTTCTTGATATAGTTACAGTAACCCACTGGATGCCGCTACCAGAACCGCCACAAGAATAAACAAAGCCCCTTTCGGGGCTTTTTCTTTATCATGATACAGTGCAAGCTGTGCTGATGATGATTTCAGGGTCAGTGGATGAATCCGTAACTGTGACGGTATACACGCCAGCGGTAGGGCTTGCCAGAGATGCGCCAGATTCACCACCAACTACTGCGCCATCTTTACGCCACACGTAGGTGTAAGGAGAGACTCCGCCTTCAACAGCAACAATTAACGGACTGCCAGCCGTGCTAGTTGGTTGCAGGTTGGTGGTGAATGCCAGAGGTTCAAGGCTTTCGACGGTAACGCTGTCAGAATCGTAAACCTTAAACTCAAGGCTGCCAGTAACGATGTCGTTCGTGCCACCTTCGTAGCTGATGCTGGTGATGTTGCAGTACGCGGTAACGATAGTCGCACCAGTCACCTCGCGAACCCACAATGAAGGCTGGCGACGAGCTTTCAGTTCAGTGGTGTAAATCTCAACCAGACGGTGGAAGCCAAACTCATCGCTCGGGTCATTCTTGCGGATTTCCACCTCTGCACTGATGGTCATATCAGAGCTGGTAACGAGAGTGGAAACAAATCCGCCAGCGGTATCCGCTTCTGACGTGGTGGTCTGTGGCGAGTAGTCCACGCCTTTACTGGTGGTTGAACCTAAATACTTCCAGTCTCCAGCTTTAGGAACTGCGTCACCGCACCCTTCAGCAAGGAATAGTCGGGTCATGCGACCGACCAGAACGCCTTTATCATTTGCACAAATAGCCATTTCGATCTCCGAATTGTGTTAGCTGCTAACGTGGTGATTATATCACAGGTGTTGACAGTGATTATTTTGTGGTGTAGATTGTATTCCAGATAGTTTTCGTGAGCGACTTTGCGGACTTTTTAGAAACTGACCACAAAGATAAATGCAAACGATGATGTTGTTCTGATAGCGGCGTAATATCCTGTAAGTCAGCAAGGTCTTCCGATTCCTTGTGAACAAATTCGGCGAAGTGGCCCGCTGTGATTAATAATGGGCACCCACCAATGAGAGCTTTATGATTTATCGTCGTTCTTGCGCGCAAAGTCTGTTCGAAAGATAGAGATTTCATTCGTGGGTAACAACGGGCATGTCGCCTTAGCAAATCCCTCAAGGGTGCAGCGAATAATCCGGTAATGTCGTTGCCGTAAGCCACACGAAACGTGGCACACAACAGGTAAGAGCATTGGGTTAGCGCAGCAGAGCAACCGTCGAAGTAGAGTCATAATCGAAAAGACGATTCTGTTTGGTCGATGCAATTAGTGCTCTTATCGTTGTGGTAATGCGGCTATGCGCACGCGGCAAGGTAAAAAACACACTCCATTTGAATGTTGCCTGCTGGCTTTACCGACCAGCAATCTGGAGGCACCAGAGCCACAACACTTAACATCCATCATTATCGCAATCATATATAGGGGTATGTATGGGTTACGGGGATGGATGCTTAAGAAAGCACGCTGGCAATGCTTAAACCAGCACTTATGGACGCGTAGCTTAATTGGTTAAAGCAACCGACTCATAATCGGCTGATTGAAGGTTCAAATCCGTCCGTGTCCACCAAATTAAAAGCCGCTTTATGCGGCTTTATTTATTTCACAACCCGCAAAAGCAACTCATGCACGTATCTTTTTTCTTCCGTCAACATCGGCCTACCAAGTGGCGCTTGCAACTGAATGTAGTTCACGCATGAATCAATCGGATGGGTTTTGATGTATTCGATAATCTCAAGCGCCTTCGCATCAACATCCGACACGTTATACTGTCTATGTTTGCCAATAACATACAGCGAGAAATAGAAGTCCACGCCGAGGCCATCCATAACCTGCGTGCCACCATTGGTTTGCAGGACAATAAATTGCTCGCTCCCATCTCCTGTATCATTCCAGAACTGCAACTGCGAAGTCCAGCCATCGTATAATCCGGCATCCTGAAGATATGCATCAACCAGCTTAAGCATATTCATTAGAGTGTCATCTCCTTCTTAATCACGCCATCAACAAGGTCTTTTGTGCGTTGCGCCGCTTTGGTCAGGAATTGTGGTTCACCACCCGGCGACCAGTATGTTCCATTACCATTGCTGCGTGGTTTACCTGCAAGTTTGCCACTGGCGTTATGAACATACAGTGCATATTTTGCAGAGTAGCCAACCTTGCCAGTGATTCGCGTTCCGCTAACTTCCACTGTGTCAAACTGACTGTTAATCAGAGTCGATGTGTCAATCGGCGTTAACGTGGCTGATTCGGTGCGGATGATGTATGTTGCTGACTTCATGGCGCGCACCGCTTTCGTGGCGATTATCTCATCCACAATCTGTGATGTTCTTTCTACGGCCTGCCGGACACCTCTTAGTTTTGCTGGCATTATGTCACCAGTGCAAAGTCAGGTGGCTCAGCGCGATTGAATGTATTACCGTAATTAATCACATTCAGAATCTGGTTTGCGCCAGCCGCCATCGGGTCAGCTTCTGTCACCGCGCCAATCATGATGTAATCACCTACCTTAGCGGCAGTGTATTCTGTCCAGAAGGTGTTCTTCTGCACAATCTCATTGCCTTTCACATCGGTCGATACATCATCGTTAAAGCCATAATCACACATGATGCCCACTGGCGCGTCAAAAGTTGGCTTGCCGTACTTGTCAGTGCCGCTTTTGTGCCAGATGGTGCATGGTTGCGTGTAGCTCCAGTTAGCCAGCGAAGTCATTTACACTTACTCCCGCGCACAACCGCAAACCACGGCTTACCGCTTCCGTCAGGGTCTTCCACCAAATCACCAGTGCATCCGGCTGTATCCAGTAGCTTCATCTGATTGTACAGCGCCACCCACGGTTTGCTGCCATACGAAAATGACTGTGAAGCTCCAGAAGGTGCGCTCTGACTGGTAACGTAGCGACCAGCGGTATTTGCGCCAATCAGGATGGAGGCCCACAGCATGATTGCATTTTGCCGGCATTCATCATTAGGGTAGTTCAGCTCAAGGCATTCGCTAATTGATGCCACAAGGCACAGAATGCCAGACGCATCTGTTGTGGTGATAGTCATCCCGCGAGATGCCATCTGACTGACCAGTTCTTCAGGTGTTGGTGCTGTCATTTCTCTTTGACTCCCGGACTTTCCACCACATTTCAAATAGATTCTTTATTACCAGAGACAGCGCACCTAGGATTGACGCTACTGCCGCCCACTCTGTCAGGCTGTGTGGAATCATAGCCTCAAAATAAGATTGCGTGACAGGTGTTTGCTCTGCGACTTTCAGACCAATGCCAGTGCCAATAGAAGCATACCCAGCCTTATCAATCACCTGTCCTGTCGTCCCGCTTATAACTTGCTCTGCGGCCTGCCTTAGTGTTTCGTTCATTGCGAGTCTCGCTGATGATATGTTTCCAGCACTTATAGATTTGAATCAGCGAAAAAACAATGGCGACCACGCCAAGAATAATGTCCAATTTCGCCGCCCCATTTAAAAGTGATGGAAAGGATGAACAGATGGATGCCGATAATAATAAATGCGTACTGCGCATGAAGCGGCGTTTCTACAGGCGTGATAAATTCCCATACGAATGACTCTATCGCTACCAGCCATTCGTAAAGGCTCATCGTCAGCACACAGAGCGCCATCTTTGTACTTTTGCGCAGTGCAATAGCCGGAAACAACCAGACCATAGACTGCGCAAGGTAATACAGATATTCGGCGGGAAATGAATCAACAAGCACCCATCCAAGATACACAGACATCACCATTGCCGGAATGAACACCAGAAACGCAACCATGCCCGTGCAGGCAAATCCCAGCACATACATGATCATGATGGCAACGTCTGCGCCGAACATTATTTTTTACCGCGTGATGGTGAGCGGGTGGAGCCGTTTGGCTTCACTGCGCCAGTTTTTCCGCCGGTTTTGGTGTTACCAGTAGCGCGTGAACGAGACGGACCGTTTGTTGAACCCATGTTTAAATCTCCTGTTGTTTGATTAGCATGATTTTAGCATATTCCTGTTGACGTAGATTGATGTGGCGTTTATAGTTAGTGACGTAGAAACAACAATAAATGTTAGAGGTGATGGAGATGAAAGAATTTAAAGGCACGCCCGGTCCGTGGGTTGCAGATATTCGCGGTGGTTGCGCAGCGGTTTACCCGTCTTGTAGAGCTGATGACACGCCGGGTTGTCACTATGACGATGACAGAAACATCGCCTTCTCTAGTAAGGGTGCCAAATACAACGGGATGCATTGGGAGATTGATGGCAGTGTTGAGCATGATTTTAATTTAATGGCGGCGGCACCTGAGTTGCTTGAAGCTCTGCAAAAAATGCTTAACAAAGCATACAAACAAAACTGGAATGAACAATACCCAGAAGAATTGCTGTTAGCTGAAGAATCCATCAAGAAAGCATTAGGAAAGAAACAATGAAAACACTCAGCAAAATCTATTCAGACAAAGAAACGCACAACGGCATAGCTGTCAACAAAACATATCTCGTGCCAGTTGAGCAAATCTATCTGGAACCGGGATATAACATCCGTGAAGCAGATGAGCAGCACGTTGAATATTTCGCGCAGTGCTGGGAATCTGGTCAGCCACTGCCAGCATTAACAGTTATTCCAGACGAGAAGGGGATTCGCATTCTTGATGGGCAGCATCGCTATCTCGGCGCATTGCGCGCCATTGAGCGTGGCGCACCAATCGTTCGCATTGAGTGTAAGGATTTTACTGGCGATGAGGCGGATAAAATTGCCTTCATGGTGTCATCCAGTCAGGGTAAGCAGCTTGACCCGTTTGAGCGTGCGAAGGCTTACACGCGACTGAAAGGCTTTGGCTGGACGAATGAAGAAATCGCCAAAAAGGTAGGTCGTTCAGTATCTGACGTGCAAATGCACCTGTCGCTGGGTGATGTGCCAGCTGAAGTGAAAGCGCGAATTAATGCAGGGCAAATCAGCTATGCAAATGCCGTAGCAGTAACGCGTGAGCATGGAGATGATGCGGTTAAAGTTATCGACGAGGCAGTCGAGGAAGCCAAAGCGCAAGGCAAGGATAAGGTTACAGCCAAAGTGCTGAAGTCGAAAAAGATTAAGCCAGTAGACCGCCTGATTGAGTTATTGAAGCCAGCAGACCATGTAATTCTACCTGCTGGTCATGTGGTGGCAGAGGATGAGGAGTTTATCCAGATTCCCGTTGCTGATATTCACGAGGTCATGGCAATTCTGGAGAAGATGTGATGAGTAAGTATGAAGAGTTGGACTTGAAGATATTGCACATGCTTTCTGTTAAACCAACTCCTGTTTTTGATATATGGCTTAAGTTTCGTGATGATGTTAGAGACATTACGGTTATTGATCGGAGGATGCAGGCACTGAAAAAGAAAGGTTTTGTTTATAACGTTCGCGGATGCGGTTGGGTTAAGCTATGACACCAGAACAATTCATCGAAAAACAACTTCGAGCCAAGCTGCCAGACATTGACCAGATGGCAATTGATGCGGCAATTCAGTATTACAAGCGCAACCAGAGCGCAAAGAAGGGCGGCATTTTTGAAGAATGCCTGAAAGTTGCAAAACAACACATGATAAAGGTGAAGTGATGAAACTAAAAATCAGCAAATTATTACTTGAATCAGCATTAATATTTCAGGCGCGCAATGATGTGCGGTATTACCTGAATGGCATCTGCTTTATGCCTGATGGTCGCATTGCATCAACTGACGGTCATCGCGCATTCATTGGTGGCAGCCATGACAATAAGCTGACAGAAAATGTGATTATCAAGATTGGCAAGTCTCCAACAAAACGCTATGACTACGCCATCATTGATACAAAGTCGAAAATTGCAACGTATCATGATGAAGATGGCGTAATAGTTGGTTCTGGTATCTGCGAAGAGATTGATGGTCGATTCCCTGATATTGATCGCGTTATACCAAAGGAAACGAAAGCAGCAGAGGAAATTGGCTTCAATGCTGGCTATCTGGTTGACGTTGAGAAAGTGGCGAAGCTGTTTAATCCTAAATTCAGTGGCGTTAAGTTTGAGTTGAATGGAAGTACAAATGCCGCGGTTTGCTGTCTTAGTGCGCCATCTGGCGAGACTGCGAAAATTGTTGTTATGCCTATGAGGATTGATTAATGAGCGTTGAAATGAAATGCTGCAGATTATGCGGAGTTAAGCAAAGTGGAGTTGATAAGCATAATAATGAATACGAAAAACTTGTCAGTCTTGTTCTTCGTTCTGGAGACGAAAGAGAACTGCTTGAGTTGATTGACCTTATGAGAGGCAAAATAATAACATCGGTAACAACATCAATTGGTAGCAGTAAGTTGGCATATGAAAGCCGCGAGCTTTATCATGTTCAAATTATGTATGACGCAATAGCAGCATTGCGTGACAAGCTAATCTCCAGACAGTAAACCAAAGCCCCTTTCGGGGCTTTATTCTTCAAAATCATCATCGTCTGGTGGCTTACCCGGATTTGGCGGATATATCATTTTTACCCTCCATCAGACTCAATGCAGCAAGCAATTTAGCTCCAGCACGTTCAATGTATACTGTCTGCTGTACGCTTAACTTGCCATTCATCATCACGCCAAGCGCAGCGCCCATTCCGCCAGCAGCCTTGAAGTCGCCCATTGCGCTACGCAATATCGCTATTGATGTGTGTCCCTCAGCAATATACTCATCGGCGTTTTTTGCCATTTTTTCTGCCAGTTCACTCGGCGTCGTCATCCTTCACCTCCGCTTTCTTCTTGCTTTGCTTTGGTGGCGTTGAGCTGATAGTTTCCCGCTTTTGCTCGGCTTCAGGTTCAAGGCCAAGAAACGCGTTAACAAACTCTTCAGCAAAACGAGGTTCAGTTCTTCCGTAAACGTGCATGCACTTCAGGTCATCAACCGTCAGGTGTGCCGGAGTCATGCTTATCTGGTTGGAGTGGAAGCCCACATAAATGATAGATTGAGCCTGCTCCAGTGAGTTTGGCGCTGGAAGGATAACCCCTTTAATCCAGCAGGCATAAAATGGATGACCGAATACCTTATGGCATCCTGTTTCAACCCAGTTTACTCTCTCGTGCGGGAATGAAGATGCAGGGTCGGACGCGTCGCGCTTCAGTCGCCATTCAGCGCCGCTAATCCTGATCACCTGTTTGGTTTCCACTTCTCTGATTTGTGATACGCCAAGCGCAGGAACAGATTCATTTACCATTTGTGGGCTTCCGATTTAATTATAAATGTTCATAAGCACGGATACATGCAGCAGCCAAATCGCACAATTCTTTCTCAATGTGCTTTTCGTCGCCGGATGCTTTTGCTTCCATGAGTTCCTGATATTCCATCGCAACGATAGCCATCAAGCCACTCTTAGAAGTCCCATGCGACGCCCAAGTTGAAGGATGTTTGTAAAGACGCTCCTGAACACGGGCCATAGCTGAACTATATTCGCCAGCATGTTGATCATGATGCATTACTCCCATCGTGTCTGGATGGCTGCCATGATGATAATGATGGTGGTGATGAATCTCGATGTCTTCATCTTCGTCATCATCGTCGCGCTTAATGACAAGGTACGGTTTTAAGTGCATATCTCACCTCAATAACGCCCCTTGCGGGGCGCTTTGATTAGCAGCCGCAGCATCCTGTAGGAGGCGTCTGTGGAGTTGGCAGCTTGAAGTTAACCAGTTGCTCAACCTGATCAATCTCGCACTTCAGTTTAGCGGTCTGATGTGCCTGAGACAGTTGGAATTGCAGCGCGGTCTGCTGTGCCTTCAGGTCACAAATCAGAACAGCCTGAGCGTCTGCGAACTGTTTCAACATCAGCGCGCGCGTCTCATTGCCCTGACGCTCAATGTTCAGGTTGGTTTCGCAGCAACACTTCTCGGCAGCTAACTGAGCATTGAAAGAACGCTCCAGCGCCGCACGGTCATTTGCGCACAGTGCCGCAAGAATCTGGCTGGTGCCAGCCTGAATCTGAGTATTCAGCCCGGCGAAGCCCTGCACTGATGCCAGCATGTTCTGCGTGTTCTGCTGAGTGATGCCGTTATAAGTGGATGCCGCAGCGCGCTCAACGGTCAGGTTTGTGCCGTTCTGCCCCTGAATGGTTTGCAGGGTGCCATTGTTGATGGCCTGTAGAATTGCGTTAGTGTCAACTGAATTTTGCACCACAGCCTCACCAGCGAAACCGCCGCGACCACCCCAACCATTGCCACCCCATGCGTTACCAAACCATGAGCCAATCAGGCCTCCGATGCCGCCGCCAACAGCCGCTGCACCTGCATCGCCACCAATTCCGCCAGTCGGAATGAGAGTCATATCAGTCATGATATTTACCTTTGTGATTGCCACCGGAATTGGTGGTGACGTAATGATGGTACAATTGATCACCATAAGACAGATGGGGAAATAAAGATGACGGACAGGCGTCGTTGTGCGTCTTGCGGTACGTTGTTATATCGGTGTCCGGAGTGCGGGGAGTGGTTCGTTAAAACCAACTCAAAGCAGGAAGTTTGCAGGCAAAGGTGCAGGCAAAGGAAGGCAAAACGGATTAAAGAAAAAGCCCCTGAATAGGGGCTTTATTTATTCATCTTCATCACTGGTGCGACGGCGACGTTTTGGTTTGTCATCGTCGTCTTCTTTTGCTGGCGTGGCAACCTCAAATGTTTTTGGTAGTTCAGGCATAACGCGCAGCTTTGACATCCAGTGTTCAGGCGGCGTTTCAATCACTTCACCAATCTGCAATTCACGAATCTTGCCTTTCTCTTTAACAAAGATTCCACGGGCGATCACTTCGTACTTAGCCATTATTCACCTCAAATTCATAAAGGGGCTATTCGCCCCTTTTTATTACTGCGGAGTTTGCGTGCCGTAGCCGTTGAATACTTTGGACTTGCCAGTGAAATCCTTACGGATTTGCAGACCCATAGCTGACCACACGAGGAAGTTAAAGTTATCGTGCGGGTTGTCGCGGGCTGCCGCATAGGTGGACACTGGCTGAGCAACACGCGGGCGGATGTACATGTCGTTGCGGACGTAGCCAACGAAATGGTTGCCAGTCAGCAGGAAGTTGGTGCCAATCTTGCCGATGCGACCATTGCCGAACTGCGTGATGTACTGCTCAACTGTGCCACCTTTGAAACCAGCCGCATCAGAATACGGACGCATGAAGCTACGACGTACCGCCGGGGAAACCCACAGAGTCACCTGCTCAAATACGTTCTGCGCATCCAGAATTGCCTGGAAATCCTGATTGAAGAAGGTCACGATTTCGTCTGGCGTTGCGGTTTGCAGGTCGATATTCAGGCCGCCGGAAGCATTCAGTTTAACCTGAATAGTGTTCGGGTGGTTGGTGATACCATAGCCAGTGTAAACGCCGTTCACATTCAGAGTCTGGTCGCCAGTCAGCAGGTACTGCGCCATATCGGAGCGCAGGTTAAAGGTGACGTTGGCCTGATCGTCCAGCAGTGGGTCGAATCCTTCAGACTGCATACCCAGCAGTTCGCGCCATTCGCGGCTGTAGCCAGTTTTGAAGATTGGAATCACATCGCCAGTGTAATCGTAGCGAGTTTTATCTAAATCTTCCGGTTCCTGACCAGACAGGGTGCGGACGACCTTACCAGCATCGGAAGCAATGCGGCTGATTGCCACAGTCTTACCGATGTTGATGTTTGCCGCGATACCCATCAGGTCAGCCATCATATCCTGACCAGCTTCGTTGCGGAAAACACGGGTGGTGACGTTATCCACGTCGCGCCAGTAATCTTTCGTTACCAGTGCGGTGGCGTTAACACCGTAAGTTTTCGCCAGCTCAGCTTCTGCATTGCAGAACACCTTGCGGTCGATGGTGAGATGTTTCCACTGGTCAGCCACCACTGCGGAGTTGGCTACCAGGTCTTTGGTAAAAATAATCTTTTCCATTATTAAGCTCCAGCAGGCATGGAAGCATTGCCAGCGCGACGAACTGCAACCAGCTCAGCGCCGTCAGAGGCAACGGTGTAAGTTTCATAGGAGTAGAACAGGATATTATCCCCATCACCAGCAACCTTCAGCGCACCAGCGCCATTGCTTGCCAGCGGAGTGCCTTTCTTCAGCACTGAACTCTGCGCAACCAGCGCATGATAGGTGACGCCAAACTCGCACTGCACAGCCATGCCAGTAGCATTAGCCGGAACAGCTTCAGATACATCACCGCCGCCGATGTAGTTGTGCTGAAGCACATAAGGGAATCCCTGACCGCCAGCGGTAGCGTGTGCGATGATTTTGTCGTCGGTATTGAAATCAACCAGTGCGCCCGGTTGCAATGCGGCGTTCATGATGCCTTCGCGAATCTGCGGGTCGTTCTTGCGAGCTGGGCCACCAATGATGGTGCCATAACGGATAGTAGCCATTATTCCGGTGCCTCCATATCAAAATCGTCATCAGCGTGGTTCGGCTGGAAGCCACCTTTCAGCGCAGCAGGCTTACTGGTCAGCGCATAGGTTTCACGCAGTGCTTCGCCTTTCAGTGCATTCACAGCGGATTCCGGCAGTTTCAGTTCAGCGATGATAGCAGCACGCATCGCGGTTTCTTCCTGTTCGGTATTAGCCTGCAATTGCTCTTTCAGCTTAACGTTTTCAGCTTCGATGTCGGTCAGCTTCTGGTTGACAGCTGTCAACGATTCCTGAACCGGCTTGAGGGCTTCAGCGAGTACCGCCTGTAATTCCTCGTTAGTCATTGAGATTTCCTCTTCAGTTGATTTTACCGGCTCAAGTTCAGTCTTATAAACAGCCTTGACCCGCTCACCGACCAATTTTACCACATCATCTTCAACGATGTAGAACTGCTGAAAAATCTGGCCTTTGATTTCAAATCCGACGCGGTCGTCGTACACAGCCACAATGTAAGGCCAGACATCTTCGCCGACTTCAGCTTTCAGAATCTGGCGAATCTGCTCGCTGATGTTCTCAAATGACAGGTCTGATTTGTTGGTGATGTAGTTGATGGCTTTATGCAACCATGATTTATAATTAATCTTGTTAGCGCTTTCGTCTGGCACGGTTGAATCTTCAAGGTTTACGGTGATGCGTTCGATTTGCTCGCCATTGGTGGCGAAGATGCCCACACCATCTTCTGGCGTTCCGGCTCCCGGCACTCCCGGCGGCAGGATGGCGAGATGGTCCCATTCCATGTTGCGCGCAATCCATGTGTATTTCTTGCCTTTGCTTGTACCTTCCGCAGCTTCGCGGTTGAGCAATAAACCAGTGGATACGTGGATTGGCTCAGCGCCTTCTGCGGAGTTCATCAGCGCCTCAATGCGACCAAGCAGCTCCTGACCTTTCTCTGAACGTTCAGCGATGACTTTGTTAACCTTCAGGTCAACAAGCGCCTTGCTGCCATCATGGGATGAGTTTTCAATCCATGCGCCAACACTGAACTGGTTAGCAGCGCGCGTCATGCTTGCGGAGACGTATTTACCATCAATCATCGGGTGATTGTATGGCGCTGGCTTACCATCAAGGCCATGATAGCTCTTGCGAATTTCCTCACCCGGATACAGACCGTTGTTCATCACAACATCATCAACTACTGGCACGACGTTTTTAATCACGTAGTGCGGGTCGCCATCAATGATTTGCTCACTGATATTGCTTGCGGAATTGATAGTCGTCAGGACGTTAACCTGCAATTTATTATTCATGTGCTTAAACGCTTCCACTTCTGCGAGGCGCTTTTTGGCTGCTTCTTCTGTGTCGTATTCGCCAAATTGCTGTGAGCCGTCTTTCGACTTGACCACCCACTTATCGCCAATCTTGACAATCATGGTTAACTCTCCACGGTTAGTTTGTGGTCGAATTATAACACAGGGAGATATAGCACCATGAGGCGGTAGCCAGTGCAAATAATGGCGAATCGGTGAGTGCGTAAAGCGTGAGAAAGTAAGTGATAGAGATTATGTTCATGGGCTACCTCCTGATTAAAGGATAGCAGCCCATGATGAACAAAAGATATACGGTGTTAGTCTGAAATCACGTCATCCATAAATGCGAGCGCAGCACCTGAAAGGCAGAATAGAGCGCCATAGCAAATCATCTGGTACAGAGTGTCAGCCTCAAATACTCTCGCGAATGCGTAGGCTGATAATATCCAAAGCAATGGAATCATGGTCTACCCCTGTTTTCTTTGTAGAGTGCGTCGCAGATTTTTTGATACTCCCTCTGAAACCAGTCTACGTTCCTGTTGTAATCACTGCCTATTGCCTCAATCTTCTTTGTCGCCATTGCGCTTGCTGCATTAATCAATGCAACCTGAACCTCCACTGGCAATTCTGGAAATTTTGGTTCGCTCATAACCCAGCCTCCTGTTTTGCGCGGTGCACATATGACATGAACTTTCCAATAGGCATTTCCTTGCGGATTTGCGCCAGAATAGCGCCATGCAACATCCTTTCCTCACCAAAATACAGCTTATCGAGTCGCGTTTTGATGAGTGCTCGCGTGCGCTTCATGTGGTCGCGCGCTTTAAGTGCTTTCTCATGCCAGACGCGGTCGTTCTTCTTATCTGCATATTGCAGTTGACGCTCAACGGTTTCTATTTCAAACGCTAACTGTACGTCATAATCTTCAAGCTGAATGATGTCTGCTTTCATGATTTCGTTTAGTTGGATAATCATTTTTTCACCTTTAAGCCCGCGTTATTAATTTGCTCGCGATAATAGTCATCAACATGTGGTCCGTGGTCGTTTGGGTATGGGCACGCCTGAATCTGAATCGCCGCGCGCGATGCCTGCCATCCTCGCCATAACCAGAACAAAGCCTCTGAACATGATTTTCCATAATAGAGATAATCACCGCCAACATAGTAGCCATAATCATCGTCACCGCAAAAATCAGCACAAGCGATCGCATCACTGAACCACTCATATTTATCGCTCATTTCTTCTTCAAACCGCTCTCTACTCGTCATCTTCACTTCCTCCACTATCCAGCCCATCTTTCTACGGTTATTGGCAATAAACTCATCTGATGTCACAAAGAGAGTTCTGCCAGATTTATGCTTAATAACCCATCTCATTTAGTACATCCTCAGCAAGTTTGCGGAACATGATTTGCACTCTTGCCACTTTGCGCCACTCAGCTTCGGTGAGAATCACATCCTCATACTGCGGCATTCCTGACATTTCGCATGGTGGCAGCGTTTCATACTCTTGCTTCTTGCGTTTGGTTTTCCCCATGCTGACCTCTTACGTTGCGAAGAAGTGAATTAAACAGGCTGCTGACGTTAACATCATGCTCACGCCATGAGTAACGCCATAGCTTCTTGTGGTGGTCATAGCTTCGCGTCACATCACCGTCATGAAACATAATGCGGATGCGGCTTTTCACGATGCGATAATCAATGCCAGTGGCGGCGCTGATTTCTTTCACTTCCGCGCCAGCGTTATCAAGCAAATGGCACTTAATCGCATCATCAATACCAGCGGCATCATCAGAGATGAAATATTTATATTGCCACTTACCGCCACGAATCACCGACCTCTCGCGGCGTATAAAGCCAAGCGCCAGCATCTCATGCAAACGATGCGTTGTGGTACTTGAATGCTTTCCGCCGCAATGCTTCTCAATGTATGCGCGCGTTGCTCCTGGATGCATCATAATCACGCGCATGATTTGTGATTTATAATCCATGATCGCGCTCCTCTGCTGCCTGATTGAAGTCTTCGGCGGTGTAGAGGTGACCGCACCTTGTGTTCCATGCCTTCACTGCTGACGCCCGACAAGGACATTCATCAGTACCGCATCCACACTGTTCGCAGGCTACATAATATCCAGTAGAATAATCATGCTCATTGTTGTCTTCATATGGACTGCCGCCACAGAATGGACACTCAAGCAGCATTTCGTCATTCATCATCGGCATATGTGGTGCGCTCATTTTATCCACTCCCCAAGATTGTTAAATTTAGGCGCATCGCCAGACCAGTCGATAACATCTTTCAGCTGGCTACGTTTGCGTTGCAGGCGGTTACGCACCTCTCGCAACTCGCATTCCAGCCATTCGCGAGTGCGCTCAACTTCATTCAGTCGCTGGATTAACGATTGTTCGTACAGTTCATCAGTTGTCATTGTGTGTTCCTTAAAATTTACCAACTGTTGCCATTCTCAGTAGTTCAGGCAGCACCCCAGTCGAGTAATCGACCTGACCCTGATGATATCCTTCAAGGACCGCGTTTGTGAGATGCGTAAGACACAGGTTAATGTCTTCAGCACTCACTCCGCGAGCTTCAAGCATGGAACGTAAATACTCACATCTTTCTGTTATTACTTTTTCTGCACTCATTCCACATCACCTCTTTCGTTGTGGTAGAATCTACGTCAATAAGTATTGACTAAATGATGTAGATTGGTCAACAATAATTTTCGAAAAGGAGTAGTAAATATGCCAAGACCACGACGTGAGCCGATGGACATTATCACCAGTATTGTGGAGAAGCGGCAGCCGCTGACACTCCGCGATGTTCGCTACTTTGCCCGTTGCTATGTGGCGCTGGCTGATATGTCAAAAAATGACATGTATGATTTAATTCGCGCCAACTTCAGTGTTGACGAGAATAACAAAGTCACAATAAAGGAGAGTGATGATGGATTGGAATGATGTGTTCGAATACCGTGATGGGTTGCTATATTGGAAGATAAAAACAAACAGAAACATGAAAATAGGGAGGCTGGCAGGAAGCATGGCAGGTAATGGGTACATGCAGGTTCATTGCTTTGGAAAAGTGCGACTGATGCATAGAATAATTTGGGAAATGCACAATGGTGAGATACCAGAGGGGATGGAGATTGATCATATAAACCACATTCGTGATGATAATAGGATTGAGAATCTCAGATTGGTAAGCAGAAAGCAGAACGCTAAGAATCTTTCTATGCGATCTGATAACACGAGTAATGTTGTCGGAGTTAGTTGGGATAACAAGAGTAAGAAATGGTATGCAAAGATTGCCGTGAACGGAAAGCAGATTGCGCTTGGCAGATTCTCAAACTTGTCAATGGCTGCGGAATGCAGAAAGGCAGCTGAGGAAAAATATTGTTTCCATAAAAATCACGGAGCATTAAAGTAAATGAAAGATACAGAGCAACTCATCACCGAACGCGGCAGTAGATATGGCAAATTCAAAGACGGTGCTGAAATCATGCAGGAACTGAAAGATGTGATGCGTGAAGTGGATGGTTGGCATAACCTGACGCCAAGCCAGCGCGAGGCACTCGACATGATTCAGCACAAAATTGGGCGCATTCTGAATGGCGATCCGACCTATGATGATAGCTGGAAAGATATTGCTGGCTATGCAACGTTAATTGTTAATGAACTGAATGGAGAGATTAAATAATGTCATTCTGCGACATCACAATCGCGCAACGAAACGCGAACTTTACCAATATTGCTGACACGTCCGCGCAACTGGTATCACTGAATAGCGACGGCAGCGCAGTGCTGAAAATCGGCACTGAAACAGCGCAATTCATCGTTCAGAATCTGTCGCAGGCGAACGCAAAGCAGGTGCTGATTAGCACTGGTAGTGTGCTGTTTCTGGCTGGCAATTACAATGCACCGAATCTTGAGTGCTCGCTGGTGCGCATCGTCGAAACGGCTGCGGAGGAAGTTGTTAATGAACCAGCAACGCTGCCAGCAGAGTGAGCCTTCCGCCTACATCGTTACGGATAATCGTGGTCGTCGCTATCTGGTGTTTTCTGGTAGCGTTGAGCACCAGAACGCAGTTATGTTTGGATATAAAATAAGGGCTTTATATGAGCAAGAAAGTTGAGGAATTCGTCAAAAGAATGCAGTCATCTGGTGTTAGTCTCACTGTAGAAGGTGGTGTGGTGGTGGCACGTAATACTGCTGGTATGTCAGGGAAAGACATTATTGAGATGGCTAAACTAGATAAGAATGGGGAGTTAGCTAAGTATCTATCACCAAAATAAAACAAAGCCCCATTATGGGGCTTTTTTATTGCGCAGTGAATTATATTGCGCCTCACACGTCAATCCCGCCTCTCTTGCCCTGTCAGCGTAATCTGCCAGCTGTCGATTTCTTTCGACAGATGCTGTGAGCACGTCGGCAAGCAAAACTCCGGTTTCTGCGACTGGATTGCCAATGGACTCAGCGGTGGAATATCCGACGAGCTGCTTGCGGATGTTTGCGAGCTGTTGCTGCAACCTGCCAGACTTGGCAGCAGCATTGACAGCATCATTACGCGCAGCATCAATCCTTTGCTGTGCGTCGGCCTGAATCTTTTGCAGTTCTGCATTGCGTCGTTGCTCCTCTTGTTCGTCTGCAGCCTTCTGGTCTGCGATTGCTTGAGCTTTGCCTTCTGCGTATCGCTGGTCGCCGTAGCTGATGATTTCGCTACGCACCCACAGCGCACCAGTGGCAACAATTATAATAATTGCCAGTGGTCGCCAGTATCTACTGAGTACTGTTTCCATTTCCCGAAACTCCAGCCAGCCATAAGTGAGGATGGGCTATGCAGTTGGTTATAAAGTGCAATCCCTTGGTGGTCTGGTATGCAAAGTAAAATCCACTACGCATCTTCATCAGTTTATGTATTTCACGCATTCTTGCTTTCATCTTTTAACCTCTTATTCGCCTTATTCATCGCATGCATCTTGCCGAGAATGCCAACCAGCATGATTGAATAACTCACGCCTTTGACCACGATTGGCGGCAGCGCTGCTTTCAGGTCATCCGGCATCATTACCCATACATGCATCATTGCATCAGGCCACAGCTGCAACAGTGAGCAGAATGAAATCCACGCGCCGAGCAGCCAGTTGCTTAGCCTTTTCATGCCACAGCTCCGCCAGCCTCTTTGTATACCTGAATCAGCTTATCCAGTTTCTGCTCATGCTGACCATAACCAGCACCAGGCAATGAAGCCCAGCGGGAGCGGCATTTATGGATGGCATCAGCAATGCGACCAGCCTCAATATCGGCGGTGGCTTTGCATTCGCGGATTAGCTGCATTGCGATAGCATCCTGCGATGCTGGGGAGAAGTCCGGCAAACGTAATTGCTTTTTGTACGCATCATAAAACTTAGCTAACACCTGATAGCGCCCGGCGGCGGTGGACTTAATGCCCAACTTAGGCAGGCTAATCAGCTTGCGCGGGTGGTCGGAATAGTCGGTAAACAGCGAACCACCAACAATCACATCATAACCATGATTATTGGTTTTCTGTCGCCCATTATCCGTGCCCTCGCTGTACGCCAGCATATCCAGAAACGCCTTCATGTTTTTACTAATAGCCATACCAGTAAACCTCTTTTTCAGCCTTGCGTTTTGCTTTGTCGCCAGTCTTCTCACCCCACACGATGAAATGCGCAACGGCACATGAGAAGCAGCGGAGATTGTGTTTCTTCAGAAGCGTTGATTTGCGGAACACGTCAATACCAATATCGGTGGCAAGACTTGTCAGTGCGTCGAACTGATTCTGTGTTGTCTCAGTGGTGATGTAAGGCGATATATCCACGGCATCGGTGATCCCAAGCGTCTCCATGCCGCGTTGCGATAGTTTCATTCTGCCTCCTGTTCAAATAATGATTAATTCTATCACAATGGTGTTGACGTAGATTGAGTGGTGGTGCATAATATCTACATCAAATGATGAGCGAGGAAGAAATCATGGTAATGGTCAAATTCAAAGAAAACGGACGTTGCGGAGTGTTCGGACTTGAGCAAATCAAAATACGTCCGTGCGGGAAGGTGGTTGCTCCATTTGGTCTGGTGCAGATGCGTGAAGTTGAGATTGTTGAATATATTAAGTGAGGTTGGTGATGGAAGAGTTTAAAGGCACGCGTGGGCCGTGGATATTTTCAGTAGATGAAGATGACATCTGCGATAACGGATTAATTAAGTCAGAGAGCGGAAGTATTGTTTGCTACTTTGGAAACATGGAGCAGTATTACCCAACAAGCGGAGAGCCTCCTAATGGCGATGATATGTCATTGATCCTTGCATCTCCAGACATTCTCTCAGCACTCCAGCAACTACTGGAAATCTACGACGACCACTCCGGCAAAGTCTGGACAACATCAAGCAAGCGTCGCGCTCTTGACAATGCGCGTGCTGCGGTTAATAAAGCATTGGGAGAAACAAAATGACATGGATTCTACTTATCATTTTTGCGTCATATCAAGGTCCAGCGATAACAACGGCTGAGTTTTCTAATCATAATGCATGTGAAAATGCAGCTAAAAACATAAGTGCAATTTTCAACAAAAACTATAGTGGTTTCGATGCTATTTGCGTTCAAAAAGGAACTGGAGAAACAAAATGAAACTTATAGATCTGTTAGTTCAAGAATTGCCTAATCGTGATGGGTGGCCTCACGATGCGCTGTCAATTACCCAAGATAATGACGGTTCACTGTGTGTATGGGACAAAAATGACCCATATTATGATGGACTGTCATGGAGACATCACGCATGGAATAGCCTTGTATATTACTGGCGTGGAATTAATGCCGTACCTTTATCTTGCGACCACAGGGAGTCGATAGTGACCTATTGGCAATACAAAGCAGCACTAGCCGAATCTCAAAAGCAAGCATGGAGCGGCGAAGGCTTGCCACCGGCTGGGTGTGAATGTGAATTTATCAGCAATGGAGTGTCATTGGGAAAGGTTAGGGTCATTGGCTTTGATGGAGAAAAAATAGTTATCAGACCATCTGGTGAAATTTACTATGCAATAACCCCGTCCAATAAGGATGTTTTCATCCCATTTCGCACAGAAGCAGAAAGGAAGCATGAGGCTGTACTTGAATCTATCTGCGCAGTGTTAGAAATGGTAGCTCAAGATTACAAACGCGAGGATGAGGCCAAGTTAATTTATGAAGCCATTGCGGCAGGCAAGATTCCCGGCGTGAAACTGGAGGATTGACATGTATAAAATGAGCAAGAAAAGCCTCATTGGCAGGATTGCACTTCTTCCTGTGTTTTTACCGGTCATCGCACTTGAATTGATTTTAAATAAGGCTGACGACTGGAGTTTTTCTATCAGAAGGCTAAGAAGGAGAATGGAAAAGTTCGCTGATGATAAGTTTCCATTGGCAAACGATAAAAAGACAAACATTTAAACCAAGCCCTCACTTAGAGGGCTTTTTGTTTGCCGACTGCCACGCTTCTCGCTGCTTATCTAGCCTTTCCTGCGACGATTCAAGAATAACTGGCTTGCCACCCATTAGTAATGCCGGTGTTTGTGCGCAGTGGCAGTTCCTGCGGTTTGCTCCCTCGCTGTAAAAAGTGTCAATCTCTTCCGGTGTATAGAACTTGCCATGCCGTGATGCATGCCAAGCCCTAGTTGATTTCATCAGCGCTGACTGCCACAGCATCACCGTTTCAATACCTAACTCTTCGCGCGCCTCAATAACTTCCCGTCTGTTAGCCTGCCGCAGCGTTCCGGTGATTTCTGTCTGCGCTATCTGTTTTGCGTAGCTATGAGACACATCCACGCGCTTAACAATATCAGCTTCAACATCGCGAGGATTGGCTCCACGGGCAATGCCTTCCATAATGACAGATGCCAGTTGCTGTCGGGAGTAGTCACTCAATCCTCTCCAGTCAGAGTAACCTTGTGTGTACGCCAGTTGAAGTCTGTTCAGATATGGCTCACTGTAGAGTATCGCAGCAATAGGTCGCTGTTCAGCATAAACCGGAGACAGGCTTGATAGTTCAGAGTTGGCCTTCTGAGTCCCTGCCTGGTACGCATCACCGATGAACACATTGGCCCACATTCTTCCGTGACCGAAATCATCACCTTCGAGCAGAATCTCGTCAATCAGCGCCTGCAATTCATCCATGAATGTAGCGGCTCGCGCACTACTGAAATCATAGAAATACAGACCGCTTGATTCTGCGTTAGCCTGACTGCTCGGAATAGTGCGAAACAACTCAAGCGCACGCGTCCTGAGTTGCTTGTATTTACGCTTTATCACCTTATCCATCTTTGACAGGCGAGTTGCAGCGCCCAACGGGTCTGTCAGACTCTGCGATATGCGCGGTTGCGGCAGTCTTGCGTTAAACCGGAGTATCTTCATTTTCATCTTCCGACGGGGTGTCTTCCATATATCCATCAGGCATTTCTACAGGCTCAAGCCCAAGGAATCCCCTGATTTCATCATCTGTAAGGATTTGACCAACGCCAGCATTTGCCGCACTTTGCGCAGCCTGAGCGAGTTTAACAATCAACTCAGCCTTGTCGTTCTGCGTTGGTTCAAGAAGGTCGTTCCACTTGCAATAATATCCAGCGGCTGGCGCTTTATCCACAATGCCAAACGTAATTAAACGCTCAACGAAAGAGCCAACCAGATAATCAAGCCAGCCATCCCTGCGTTGCATAGCCATCATTGCCAGCGACTGTTCATCATTGGCTGATGCAAGAACACCGCTGCGACTTCCAAGCAATGAGTTGAGCGGGATATTCACTGAAGCAGCGAACTGGCTGGCAGCAACATACATAAATGGTTCAGGGTCGATCATTGATGTTGAAAGAACGCTAACATCACTGCCGAAGCTGAACATTGCCGCATCAATGCCTGAATTGAGCATTTCGATGTTTTCGTTCAGCAGGTCAGCCAGTTCATCTACTGGAACCTGCATCTGCTGCGCCAGAGATTGCGCTGAAACATTATCTTTATTGAACGAAACATTAAGTTGGCGAGATGAGTTTTTAAGCAACCCCTCAGCAGAACTTCCGGAAACCTTAGCGCAATCTATTAATGAGTTAAAACCAGCGCGTAGCAATGGAACGCCACTGAACATACTGCCGTCAAAACTACCCTCAGCCAGAATGATGATGCGGTCAGGGTGAATCTGTACTGAACGTTCGGGATTGCCATCGCTGTCGAAGTCCTCAACGGCTCTTTCCTGGTATTCGTACATCTCAGGCATGCCGTAGTCTTCGCTGGTTTCGTCATTATTCCTTGCGCTGACGCGGAGTTGCTCCTCCCACACCGGAATGAATCGCACAATGGATTTATCTTTAATGCGGCGGGTTTTGGTGATGTCTACCGGTTCGCTCCACTTGCGTCCGTCACGGATTTGCAGGATTAGCGCAGAATATCGGTTAATCAGATTCCGCTTATCTGCATCCTTGATGAATGGAAGTGCCTTTTTCAGAATGTCATTGACACTCTTTTCCCACGGGGAAGTAGCTTCATCATCAGCGCCATCCTCAAGCACTGCAGGCATACCATGCCACGACTTGTTAAGAACGATATTTACTGCGGCGTTTGCCAGTGGGTAACGCTCATATGCAAATCTGAAATCCTCAGCGTTAATTTCCTGCTTGTACCCGCATTCCGCCCAGAGACGATCGTGCTTCTGGTCGAGATTCTTCCCGCCAGCACAAAGCCGCTGTTTCTGAATCGCCCGGTTATTGTTCGCCACGCGGTCGCGTATATAGGCATTTAATGCATCAATTTTGGACATATGTCACCAATAAAAAATCCCATCACGTTGGATGGGATTATAGCATGGTCACTTGTTGCGATTTCGGTTTCTGTAGGCCGGATAGAATTTTGACAGAGGCCACACCCAGAATTTCCACATCATCTCATCGTAGCTTGGTAGCGCCTCATGAAACACCCTCCCGGAGGAATACCCATCAGGGTCTTCTGTATAGAAGTAGTCTATAAATCTCCCACGGGCGATATAAACAAGCTGATTTCTTATCAGGATATAAACAAAGAACGCCACAACGATAAGAGTAAGAATCGTAGCTGCCATCACTCCACCTTTTCGAATTTATCAATGACAACATCAATACCTTGCTCTCGTAGCTTGGCAACCGTATCATCAGAAAAGAATTTATCGAACGCCGTCACAGCACTATCAGCAATTGCGATTCTTCCTATCTTCTGGGCAGCACACCCATTATTCAATACAGCTTCAGCATGAATAAAATAAACGCTCACCACTCAATCTCCAATCATATGTGATAGTCTCTCGCGACCAGATATTGCAGCAATCTCGGCTTCCTCAATTGTTTTGTAATATCCTAAGCAGTGCTGTTTTTTGTTAAAGAAGATGGTGGCGCGATACAACCCTGTTGGCTTGTGAAGTGATACACCCTTAATTCCAGTGGAGTTATTTTTATATGGTCCACGCGTGATTGCATGATCAATTCTGCAATCAATCATTTCCCTGCATCCGGCTGGCGTTATTGATAAATCACTCCATTTAACACTAAATGGATTCTGAGAAATGGAATAAACATTCTGACCTTCAGGAGGAAATTCACCAGTCATATAAAGCCATGCTATGTGTCTTGCAGAGTATTTTTTGCCGAGTATTGTTATATAACAACCAAACTTAGTTTGATGTCCTGCCAACTTCCCAGACCTGCCACCACGCAACCAGATGAAATCCCCAGATTCAGGATAGTACCTTAGCCATTTCTTTAATTCTTGCTGAGTAAGCATCACTCAATCTCCTCACCATTAACCCAGCATTGCAGGACTTCGACTAGTTGAGCTGCTTGTTGCTTGTCAAACCTGACATAATCACCAGTAAAATCTTGTATGCAAACGGTGTCGTAATCCGTGAACACATTTATCGCCATGCAGTTAACCGTTTCCTCAATTTTCATCACTCACCCTCTCAAAAAATCATTCTTGCAGCAGATACCTTTATATCCGCGCTTCTCCTGCAGGTTGACGAAAACATCATCAATAACGCGCAGCAGGAAATCCTCGTCGATGTCATACCGACGGCAAATTACCTCGTCAGGCACACCAGCACGCGCTAGTGAATAAACCTGTTCTTTTTCCTCCTGTGTGAATCCTGCATAGCTGCGCATAGTGATATCTCCGGTAAGCCTGATGTAGATATACTATGCGCTCGGTGTAGATTGGTCAAGTGTGGTGATGCAGATTTATCTCCTGCGCCGGATTAGCATCCCGCTACCGCGCTGGACGATGTGGTCTCCAAGTCCATAGCGTAAACTATCAATCGCGTGATTGTATTTATCAACTATGTCAGGGAGTATGTTACCTGTTAACTTATCAACCTTATAGCTATACATTGTCATCTCTTCAATGACGTGTTTACATCTTGAGTGTACGTAAATCCTGTCGCACCCACGAAGCCACGTAATCCCGTCCTCAATGCTCCCAGGCCATTTTGCGCACGGATGAATATCGAATCCAGATCGGCGTATATGGCTTATTGTTTCAGGCCTTGCGCAATCCCCATACCATCTGTACTTCTCTGAATTTGGGAATGCTGAGCGCATCGCTTCTGGCGTGTCAGTTATCTCAAGGCCAACCTTTGCAAAGTCACGATAGATATATAGATTTCTGCGCCCATCTCCCAAATCTTCTACATATGATTCTGTTGCTGCGGTTGCATCCTGAGAAAAACCAAAGTCAATGCCATAATATGGACCTCCCCATTCTGGAGATGGCTCGAAGTCCAGCGTTTGCCATTTTCCGCCAAGCACGGCCTCTTCGGAACGCTTGTTGAATAACCCTTCATACACCCACAGATAGCGATCATAATCCACCGCCTTCATCTGGTTCATGTGCTGTTTAAGTTCTTCCGTGAACCACGGGTTGTGGACGTAGTTAACATTAACAACAACGATGTCATCATCCTGATATATGCCATCTACCATCTTGTCGATGTAAGGCTCAACAAAGTTAGTCCACGTTGGGTCCGTCTCTTTATTAGGGTTAAAAACAATGATAATTTCAGAGCCAGCCGCACGGACTGTTGGGATAAGCGTATCCCATGACACCTGACTGATGTTTTCGGATTCTTCACAGAAGACATCCGTAAGGCCAGCCATGCCCTTGATTGCGGTTATGTTTCGCCAAAGGCCACGAAAAACAAACTTTGATCTCGTTGTGTGGTGTGTTATCTCGCCATCCACGCAACGATATTCCTGAGTGTGCCCCTTCCTGTTTATCTCATCAACCAGCTCGGCATAGCTTGATTCTTTGATTGAGTTCTGTATCTCACGGAAGCATCCGACGCGGCTGTTGCGGAATCTTGCCTTTTCTATCAGGTAAGACACGACGTTAGCCGTCTTTCCGCTTCCCCTGCCACCATAGAACACTTTGAAGCGACGAGGGTAAAGCAATAGCTCCATCCGCTTTGGTATCAGAATTGTTGGCTCTTCGTTTGTTTCCGAGACACCTGTTGCTGTCATTTTCAGGCGCTTTATAACATTAGGCGTTCCATCAGCAAGAAGTTTATCAACAATGCCAAACACAGCAGACTCAGGCTTTGCAGTTGAGTTGCCAACTACCTGTTCAAGTTTTTCGATTGCCACACTTGAGAGTCTTTTTCTAGCCATGATTACAAAACTCCCCGTGATTTTTCTCTCTTTCTTCCATTATCTTTTTGACTGCATCTTCAATGTTGGCGAACCGGCCAAGGTTAACCATCCTGCCATTTATATTTAATCTTGCCATCCACTTGCATCTTGATTTATCCCAATACACACCCTTAACCCCTGATGTGTTGTTTGCCTGTAGCTTTTTGTTGTAACCATTTTGCTGATGGTCAGCCTCTCGCAGATTAACAAAAAGATTATCAAGCGTATTGTTGTTTATGTGGTCTATTTCTTTTTCAGGCCAACTACCAGTCATGTAAAGCCAAGCCATCCTGTGCGATCTATACCACTTTCTTCCAAAATGAATATAGTGATACGGTCGCTTGCTACCAACGGAGCCGCATAATTTTATTGTTCCTGCCGGCTTCCCGGGTTTAGCCCTTCCCTGCTTGTGTGGGTTTTTCCATGTAAAAATTCCGGTTTCAGGATTGTAATCAAGGATGTGTTTTAATTCTGCTTGCGTAAGCATATATAGATTCCTCATCAGGGCATCATTGAAGTGAATGCGGCAGGCGGTGATGAGTCGCTTTTCGGGTGCCCCCTAGCCGCATTGATTATTATAAATCAGTTACTGTTGCTGCTCCAGTAATTTCTCCAGTCGCTCAAGGCGCGCGGCGAGTTCGGTGATTTCCTGAATATCAAGGCCAGACTTGATAATGTCAGCCATCATCTTGCCGATGTCAGCAGGCACAACGCCAGTGGAGACACCCTTGATGATTGCATCCATTTTCTGAACCGGAGTTCCGTCAGCAGGGAAGTCAAACTCCACAGGAGGAGCTACAGGCTTAGGAATTGGGTTGAGCCGCAGGAATATCTCTCGAAGCATACCAGTTGCCTGAGCGTCTTCGCATGTCATGGCCCTATTGATGTAATACGTGACGAATTCAATCTCATTCATCGGTGTATTTGCAGCACGAAGCGCCTCAAGCAGCACCGTGCGATAACTCTTACCGCGCGGAGGCGGTTGATTTGTAGAGGAAAACTTGTGTTTTGGATTTGGATTCGCCATGTCTTTTTGTGTTCTTTGAGTAACTCACATACGCTAATTTTAACACATAAACGTAGATAAAAAAGGAACCCGCACAAGGCGGGTTAAAGGTTGGGTGATGATATGAGTGAAAGCAATGGTGGCTATGTGCTTATTGTACACCATCATTATCGCGCTTGCCAGCATAGCACCATGCATTTTCATTGCGAGTCTGCACATGAACGATTTCAAGCGCGTCAGGGAATGTCTTTGCGACCTTCGCGATAAAATCGTCCAGCTCGTGTTGTTTGGCGAGATTCCAAACTTTTTGCTTAGTGGTTTGCATTTGCATAATCCCTCGTTGAGCACATGCACTTGATGTCATGCACACCACTGTCCGGCACGACCTCAATGCGATTGCCGATCTGCACCATCATGTAATGACAGGTCATCATACCGTCCCAGTAGCGTTTCCACATGTTTTGCATTGCGTCACTAATATCGTTAAACATAATGCTGCCACTCCCTTTTGACCCATGCTACGCGGTTCTTGTTGGTGTGAATCAGTCCATTGATGGATTCCATATAGTATGAGTTATCTTGGTTGTTAAATGGGTAATCGCGATTAAGACCTGCCTTAATGAATTGTTTTCGCATTAACAAGAGTGCCATCTCCCTTTCATGGGAGTTGCAGTATTTGCTCTTGAGATATAAACACATAGAACCACAAAGACCAACCATGCGACTAAATGGCTCTCCTTCTGGCGCTCCAGCATCAATCCAGTCGGAATATGCTTTATAAAAATCGGCTAATTGATTAAACATAATGCACAACTCCTGCAATGGCTGCTACCAGCGCAAAAACATAAACAGCAAGGAAAATTTTAGCGCCAGTGGTGTATCGGCGTCGTTGGTGCTTAGTAATCATCGCCATCATCCTCATCATTGTATTCGATGAACTTTCCAAGACGCTGCAACTCTGCGCCAGCCATGAAGTAACCAAGCGCCTCCGCTCGCTCTGAGTCGCTCTTAAATTCAGAAAGCGGATAACGCTCGTAGAATTTGTTAATCAAAAACGCCTGGTCGAATTTTGTTGCGTCATACTCTTCGTCGTCATTCTCTCGTCCAAGATATGAGAGCGATGTGATTGCACTGACTATGAATCCATCACGATTAATTAATCCCTTAAGCACCTCAAGGTCTTCTTGTGATTTAATCCTGAATTTAAGCTGCGCAATCCCTGACATTGAAGCCGCTCCGCCTTTTGTTATGGCGTTGTAATGATAAATATATCTGTTGCTCATCCATACATCTCCACTAAAGCGTGCGCCACATAGAGCGCACTGATAATTAAGATGGATAGGTAGTTATTCATGTTTAGCAAGGCTTTCGAATTGCTGGTTTGTGGTATCTTTCTCAACTTCAATAAGTATATCGTCAAGAATATTTCTTGTTTCATCCATTAATCTGTTAAATCCTGCTTCATTCATAACAGGGATAGGAACAAACCTTATTCCTGCCGATGCAAGCGCGTTAGCCATTTCAAGTGATTGTCTTAATTCAACTGGCAATGCTTTTTTCATAATTTATCTCCACCTTGCTCTTCCAGAAAAATACGCATAGCCTCAAGCATCTCTTCGGTGTCATACGGTGACAACTTGTCACGCAGGATGTATTCAATGCTGTTAATGAACTTGCGGATTGCTTTGCGTTCAATTTCAGCCAGGAAAGCATCGGTGGCTGGAGTTTCGCTGTGGTGCAGGGCATCGTTGATAATCATTGCAGCAACTCCGGCCTGCCCTGCTTCCGTGACCGACACATGCTCAAGAGTTACAGCCATTGCATGTTTCAGCCCCGCATTCTCTGCTACCACGGCAGCGCACGCAAACTCTGCGATATCTAGCTTTGTCGCAAGAGCCATGTAGTCAGCGAGCTCAACAACAGTTAAATAGTAATAATCTCCATCAGGAGCGTTGTACATTGCGCTTCTTGGAACAGAATATGTTTTTGCTTTTACTGTTCCGCGAGTATCTTTACTCATACCCTAACCCCCATAATCTCTTCTCAATAACCATCTTCTTCAAACTCAATCTTTGCGATTTTGAGCGCATCTTCATCTGTGATATCAATCACTTTGAATTTGCACTTTGCCAGCACAATGCAGCCAGACATTATTAGCCACTTATTCCACCAGCGCACTCGCTTGATTGTCCTGCTTGCATACATTTTGTTCTGAACAAACCAGAACTCGTATGTTTTTACTTTTTCCATATCATCACCATTGAAAGTAAGATAGCTGAATCGTGTTCAAAATACGATAATAAGCTCATCCATTACCCTGCGCTTACCTTCACCGTTAAACACACGCACAACGCGATTCACGCGGATAGATTCCATTGCATTGCGTGCCTGCTTGCTCATAAAGTTCTGCGCGCCAACGTGACCGAGTTCATGTTCCAGCTTCTCGCGACGATAGATGGTTTTTGCCATTTGTTATTTCTCCGTGTGCGCCTGATACATTGCCTGCCAGATGAATACAACGGCGTCACTCATCTCATCATCTGTCATGCACTCAACATCAATGTTTTCCAGAAGCTCACTGATACCTGCCTCAATCATCTCTTCTGTTGGTTGGATTGGTTTGTTGCTCATCCTGTTACTCCTTATACCCTGATTTAGAAACTGCCACTGCGATAATTACGAACGCCACGACAACCAGACTGGCGATAAGCTCTAATGCTGCGCCTGTCATTTGCTTAACCCATACGCTGAGATTAAAGCCTGCATTGCTGCGTTCCAGAATGCTTCTGCAGGAACGCTGTTGTTTGTGCGCTCAACTGCAATGCGTTCCATAGCCTGTGCATCTTCAAATTCTTCACGGTCTTTGATTTTCATCTCTTCACCATCATTTGTTTCGATGAGTTCAATCTACATCAGTTGCGATTCTACGTCAACAGGAATGCGTTAAAAACGTGCTCGTGGGGTAAATTTTTTGCCCGTGGGGCAGGTCGTGGGGCAGGTTGGTTGCCCCACGTTTTTCATCGTAAATCATTGATTTGAATGTTTTTATTTTTCGTGGGTAAAAAGGGGCAGATTTCATACCCATCCCCTTATAAATATATTCAAATAATCCATTTGTTAATATTATGTTAATTACTATCTATAATATGAATAATAATATTACCCATTAACCCAAATAATAATAATTTTATTATATTACATATAGTTAGATGAAGGTTTCGTGGGGCAGGTTGGTTGCCCCACGTTAACCCAATTTACCCCTTTTGCAGATTTTAGTTGTGTTGCAATGCTGGGGAGTCGATGGTAGTATTTTAGGGAAATACTTTATTGGGGAGCGGAAATGAGCAATCACGGTGTATTATTAAAGCGCAAATTAAACAAACATGGTCGTGGTGCTGGGTGGGTTGCATCATCAAAATCAACCACTGGATACTACGGTGTTGATTACCACAAGGCATCGAAAAAATTCAGAGCGAGAGTGATGGTACTCAAGAAGAGATATGAGCTTGGCATGTTTGAAACGGCAGAGGAAGCAAACGCTGCAGTTTTGAGAGCCAAGGAATGGTTATCAGAGAATCCTCATGAGAAATTTGAAACAGAGTACGAGGTCTAAATGATTACAGCTCAAGACATCTTCAACGAAGCAAGGGAGTTAAAAGTATCTCCGGCTCGCGTTGCATTCCATCATGGCATGACACCAAGTTCTAACATGTGGCTTGATATCAAGGAAGGTAAGGAGCGTGATGTAACGTACTCAGAAACAGAACTGACCAGTGAGCACCGGACTGATTTGCTGTCTCGTTATGCAATCGCTGCAGCTCGTGCCGTTCAGTTCCCAATAAATACATCGTTCATGCATTTACTTGGGTGCGTTGCCAGCGCAATGACGAGAAACTTTAGCGTTGAGTATTACCATTCAGAACTCCCAGTTTCTCTTTACGTGGTTACCTCTCAGCCTCCATCGGCAGGGAAAACCGCTATCAACTCAATGCATATGAATCCGGTGAAGATTGAATATGACAACCTTTCCAAAAAGATGGAAAAGCAGATCATAAAAATAAATCTTCGCATTGAAGAACTGATGAAGGCATACAAAGAGGCCAGCAATCAGAATGCAAAGGCACTAATCGGCGATGATATTGCTCGGGAAAAGGAGAAGCTGGAAGAGCTTTACACGATTACATATCCACTGACGGACGCAACGCCGGAGGCTGTTCAGCATCAGGCCATTCATGAAGGTGGATTTTTTAACCTGATAAGTGACGAGGCAAGCGTTCTCAACACATGCCTTGGTCTTTCTTACGGAAAGGAAGGTGGAAAGGCAAACGCCGAAGTCATCCTGAAGGGATGGGATGGCGGATTCATTGGCTCTGCTCGTGTTGGTCGTGGCGTTTCATCTGGTTACGTGCTTGGAAACATAAGTGTGATTGCGCAGGATGAAAGTATTGATGCCATTCTTGCCGCTGGCGACAGGGGGAACGGGCTTTCTGAACGTTTTCTGATGTTGCGCGAGCAATCAATGCTTGGCTATCGCGAACACTGGGACATGGTTAATGATTGCCCTGTAAGCAAGCCAATGCCAGACAGCTTGAGGTCTGAATATGCAAGATTTATACATAATGTTGTGTCAGCAGAAAAAACAAAACTAACGCTTCACAATGACTCAGCAAGAATGATAGGGCTGTTGCGAAACCAGTGGGAGAAAAACTTCCTTCCCGGTGGTAAGTGGGATCACGTCCTTCTTCGTGGCGCAATGGGTAAAGCTGATAAGCAAATAATCCGCCTGGCAGCAATATTTCACGCTGCTGAAAACTGGTGCGATGGAGGAAATCGTTCAAAGATTATCGGTGAAAATGAGATTAGTCGCGCTATCAGTGTTTATGACGCACTGACAAAAACATTCACTGACGCTGTGGAATCAAATGGATATGCTGGCGAGCGTTCTGAATTTGATGTTGTTGCCGAAAAGCTACGCTCTGCCGCTCAGAAAGGAAAAACAAGCGTAACGGTTAAGTGGCTTTATGATTCACTTAAAAACGTGCGACCATTCAAAGGGATACCTAAAATTTATGACCGACTCAGATCAAGTGTATTGCCATCACTTGAAGAGGATGGTTACTGCGTTTTTATCGGGAACACTGTTCACATAAATCCGAGGTTGAAATGAGTCCAGAAGATGATTGGCGTGATGTTGAATGGTTTGATAGCCATCTGTGGCGTCCGCAGACAGGAAGAAATGTTATGGCATTAACTGTTGATAGTGAAAGAATTCACGCGGTTTATGATGGTAATAAATTTTTATCATCAAATGATTTGGTTGAAATAATTCGCGTTGCATATTGGTGTTATGATGATGTTTGAAATGAGCAAAACGCACGAGCTTAAAATCTTACCTAAGCACTTCTGGACTGAAGCGCCAGAGTTCAAGGAATAAGAAAAACCCTCCAGTCGGAGGGTTTATTTTATCTGATGACTGACATTTTTTCTATCAACTCGCCAGCGTCATAAATTTTTCTCCTGATTCTATTTGCCATCCTTATCGTGTCCGCATCATCAGGCAGCATCACCGGAAGTCCTGCATTTTCTGCGGCACACAGTTCATCAAATTTATAATTAACTATGCAGCGCAACCGTGCTTTCGTCTCATCGCTAACAGAACGCACCACTTCCCACATGTTTTCCGGCGACCAGCAGCACCAGACATGCGCGCCAGTGAAGTAATGGCACTTCCACGCATCTGCATAATCAGATACCAGATAGATGAACTTTCCGTTGTCTTCTCCGATTGTGCTTATCGCTCCGCGAGTGAGTTTGCCGTTGATGGCTGAGTCTTTGTTGTATCCTGCGCGGAAAAATGTTCTGAATGAATCACCATCCATGCCAATGAATGCCACGTTGCACGGCTTCATTGTGTCAGCACGCATCATCTCAGCAGCAATAAGCTCTCCAGATTTGCCTCTGACGACGTTAATGTCGCAGCCAATACCATTTATCAACGTCCACTCATTCATCGCGACACGCGTCGTTTTGGCCATGATTGCGGCGACTTCCTGCTCGGTGATGAAGTCATCGTTGTAATTTATCTTCGGCATCTCCTTCCTGATTGCCTCCAGCTTTTCGCGTGGGTGCATATTCAGGAATCCACCAAGTGCCTCCAGCGCTTCAGGAAAGCTCATTCCGGAGAGTTTCATTAGCCAGTTCATGCCGCTACCTGAACCGCACTGATTGCATATTGCACCGCCATCGCCTTTTGTTTCGAAGTTGTCATCAAAGCGATACCTGTCTTTGCCTGAGCATGACGGGCATGGCTGGTGCTTGCCATTGAAAACTCTGCTATCCACATTGACGATAGACATGATGGCGGCCTGCCAGTTGCCAAGCATTTTTGGCTCAATGTCTTTCCAGTCGTATCTCATAAAATCTTCCTGTTGACGATGATGTAGAATCATTGTAATTTACTCACATGAAACAATCAATCGTTACTTGCAATGAAACAGTTAATCGTTACAATAGAGGATAAGAAATGGCTATCACCGTTAAGAAGTGCGAGGTTTGCGGAAATGAGTTTATCGGAACTGCAAAAGCAAAATGTTGCTCAGGAAAGTGCAGGTTGCGCAAGCACAGGGACAAAAAAGAAATGCTCAAGATGCAATTTAATGCTTCCTGCAACAAGTGATTACTTCTACTCAGATAAGAAGATGAGGCTTGGTTTAAAATCTCATTGTAAATCATGCGATGGAAACAAAGGTAAAAGGCTTAGATATCTTGTTGATGGAAGGAAAGTATGCTCTAAATGCAACTCAGTTATTGATGCAAATGAAGAAAACTTCAATAAAAACAAATCATCACTTGATGGTCTTAGGCCTGAATGTAAGAAGTGCCAATCAGAGTTCAAGAAAGGTAATTACGCAGCAAATAAGAACAAGATAAACGCAAAATCAAAGAAGTATTACAATGAAAACAAGGAAAAGCACAACGAGAAGTCAAAACAGTGGAGACAGAAAAACAAGGGTGTTGTTAGATATCATCAGCGTAAATATAAGTATCTTAAAAGACGGGCGATACCATCATGGTTTGAACATGAAAGGGTTTTAATTGAAAAGGTTTATGAGATGGCTGGCGTTCTTGGTATGCAAGTTGATCACATAGTGCCAATAAATAGTAAATTGGTTTGCGGCCTTCACTGCTGGCATAACTTGCAATTACTTGCACCAAGTGAAAACAGATCTAAAAGCAACTCTTATTGGCCTGACATGCCATAGGTGATGAAATGCACAAAATAGACAAGATGATTTCAGAAATTGATATAGGTAACTTAAAGAAATCAATAAAACTAGGTTCCATAGAGCCATATGATTACCAATGGCTTGTTTACGCAAAGTGCGCTGAGGTTATTCGTAATTTTGGAAAGAAACCTGAGCCAAGCTATGTTACAGCGTCGGTTTCATCAGGAAAGACAGTGATGATTTCAATGCTTTGCAGTAGATTTCAGGATATGGGATGGGATGGGCTTGTAATTTCAAGACAGGGGGAGATAGCTGAGCAGAATGCTGAGATGATGTGGGAGTGCGGTGTAAAAAATTCTCTTTATAGCGCATCTCTTGGCAGGAAAAGTACAGCATACCCTATTATATGCGGTACTGAAGGAACAATCGCGAACGCACTTTTTGATAAAAAAGATGAATCAAACGGTGACGTTAAGAAAGGTGGATTGAGTGATTTTACCCCAAGATTTTGCCTGATCGATGAGTCCCATCAAGCTCCATGGCAGGATATTATTAGTGATAATCCAACAACACAATATGGCGCAATACTTACTGAACTTAATAGGCGCTGCAAGGCAAGATATGGGCATGAAATGATAACAATTGGATTCACCGGCAGCCCATTCCGTGGTACTGAATCAATGAAAGGTGCGTACTGGAAAAATGAAATAATAAACATTGATACAAAGTACATGGTAGATCGCGGTTTTGTTGTGCCAACAATCTTTGGTCTTCATGATGTTGATGATTTGAAATATGACCTGCATAACTTCCATGGTTCAGATGTTGACGGTACACAAGACTTTACTTCCGAGCAGCTCAAGCAGATGCAGAAAGAAATACTTGAGCAAGGAACACTCACGCAGAAAATCATGCTCAAGGTTATGGAGTTGACTAAAAACAGGAACGGAGTGCTGATCACATGCGCTGGTAAAAAACACTGTCAGGAAGCGGCTAAATATTTACCCGAAGGAAGTTATGCTATCGTCACAGAGGATATGGGACAGAAAGCCAGACGCAAGGCGTTAAAAGACGCATACACTGGCAAGATTAAATATGTTTTCCAGATTGGTTGCTTGACGACTGGCGTCAATATCCCGCTCTGGGATACAAGCGTCATATTGCGAAAAATAATGTCACTCACTCTTCTTGTGCAGTTGCTTGGTCGCGGGATGCGTCTGCTGAAGAAAGAGCAAATTGATGCTGGGTATCATAAAGAAGACCATCTGGTTCTGGATTTCTCAGGCACGATGTTTGAGCTTGGTCAGCTATATGAAGACCCGATTTTGGAAGAGGCCGAAGCGCAACGTTCAAAACGCAGTGGTGAACAGGTTCCGTGCCCTAAATGCGGAACAATGAACAGCCCATATGCGCGTCGCTGCATTGGTAAAGATGCACTATCGCCAGATGGTAGATGCGAAGAATTTTTCAGCTACATTCGCTGTGGATTTGATAAGCACGGCATCCGTATTTTTGATGATGGATGTGGTACTAAAAACGACCCTACAGCGCGCTATTGCCGACATTGCGATCACGTTTTGCGCGACCCAAATGCGGCACTGAATGAGCGTGCGTATACTGATAATGAGTGGACTGATGTTAAAGACTTCAAGATTGAATTAACGAAAGATGAAAAGGGTGTTGTTTATCGTTATTTCATTACAAAAGAGAATGGCAAAGATGGGTGGGCTAATGAGGTTTTTTATCCTTTTGGGAGACAAGAGAAGTATCTGAAAAATCAGTTCAAGATTAAAGGTTTATTAAATCATGTGTCAGACAGGAATCTAATTGATAACCTTATGAATTGCCACAACGCAAAAGCATTCATGGCATTTACCGGACTTATTCGCGCACCAAAGCGCATAACGCACCGGTTTAACGATAAAGGCCGAGACATAATCCACCGCAAAGAATTTTAAGGAGAACAAAATGAAGCAGCTTGATAGCGGTATATGGGTATTTGATAGCGGTTATCGTGGGGAGTGTAATTCAGAGGAAACGGAACAGATGACTTATGGGTTGTGGATGGATTATCACTTCCCTGACGTTATATGGTTTCATGTTCCAAATGAAACCGGGACAAAAAGCGGTGCGCAGTTCGTTATAAAGAGAAAAAAAATGGGCGTAAAAAGCGGAGTGAGCGATGTAATTATACTAAGCAATGGTGCCGCTCATTCTTGCGCAGTAATGGAGCTTAAGAAAGAAGATAGAACGAAATCCCAGGTATCAAAAGACCAACGTAAATTTCTTGAGAGAGCGCATAGAGAAGGCAAGTTCGCAGCCATCGCATACGGTGCTGAACAACTAAAAAAAGCCACCCTTTTCTATTTTGGCTTGCCTTTTGATGTGGATTGATGTAGATTCAAATAACAATAACAAGCGAGGTGATGAAGATGGATATTGAGGTTCCGGATAGTTTTGATGCTGAGTGGCAATGCGAAATGTTACGCAATCTTCTTGTTAAGTTGAACGAACTTGATGATGGAGGTTATGTTGTCAGCGATGGTTATTCATTGCTTGATGATGCAATGAAAATTGTCGAAGCGTTACGTGAATACAGTGGTGATTAAATGAAAGTCTATTTCAATAATGAATTAACTAACGAGCAATACCACGCTGACACCGAGCACATCAACGGCTCTGGTTTGTGGAACATTTACGACAGATGTCCCGCGGCTTGGCGCTACAAAGACGAAGAAGATGAGCAATCAAAAGCTCTTGTCTTCGGAACCGGAAGCCATACTGCACTACTTGAACCTGATCGCTTTGATGCGGAATATGCTCGCATGCCAACCAAAGAAGATTTTGGTGATGGCCTGCTTGTTACTGTTAGTGATATGAACTCATGGGCAAAAGAGCGTGGCATCAAGGGTCTTTCAGGAAAGTCGAAAGCTGAGGTGATCAAAATCATTCGTGCAACTGGCGAGCCGGTGAAGATTTACGACGAAGAGCGTCTTATT
>ERZ791671.200-NODE-200-length-56999-cov-6.2853_pt1 | contig 56999 bp, 77 predicted proteins | sample MGYA00510052_ERZ791671 | MGnify/ENA primary metagenome ERZ791671 (study PRJEB30046, sample SAMN00715231) | human gut metagenome | study: EMG produced TPA metagenomics assembly of the A metagenome-wide association study of gut microbiota in type 2... | reverse complement strand
TCCACTAATGCCATTTAACTAATTTATATGCGTCCAGTTTTTGGGGTACACATCAACATCAGCTCACCCCCTTTAATATATCTACAATGAAGAAATGCTGCCCGGATTCGTCTGGGACAACCATTACGAAGTCCCCAACTTTCCAAACAGCATTTAAGTGAATATTGCCAGATCCAGAGCAGTCATAGTTCCCGTTGGCGATTTTTCCTTCATTGCACGGGAATTGGCCTGACCCTTTAGAAGTAAAATCGTTATAGCTGCTTTTGCGCTCCAGAAGTTGGTTACACACATAAATCTGGTTTGCCCGCAGCATATGCTGGCCACTCTGGATACTAATGCATACAGGGCTTAGCGATTCAACTTTTCCAATACAAGGACCAATAGGCTTGGGGTTGTCTCTTTCTTTGAAATTCTTAGCAAAGCCGACGGCCCAGCTTTCCATGTTACACCTCCAATTCTAAGCGCATTGTGTGTTTCAATCCTGAATAGTTATGGGTAGAAGCTTTAACAAGGAACACTCCTTCTAAATTAATTTCAGGATAATTGAACTTGAGAAGCCGCCCCGCCCTAACCGTATCATCTCCCAATTCCGTAACAGAGAAGCTTTTCTTTATTTTTCCCTTATCGCTCAAAATCCCATCTGCAATGCTCTGGGCCTGGGATACCTTCTTATCATCCACCTTTTCTACCTTTTGGACCGTGCCATAAATCTGTTGGCTGTCCGTGTCCTCAGCAGTCGCTTGGATCTGAGTATTCTTTTCCTTGCTGGAGATCACCACCACTTTATTGGTCATATCCTCCATGCTATAGGAACTGGAAAACTCACTAATGATATTTTTCACCAAGGTATCTGTTGGTTGAATATAAAGATCGCTGTATTTTAGGATCCAAAGCTTTCCTTCTCGCATCTCCATATAATAATGAACTTTTTGATCTGCTTCAGCCATCTTCAGCAAATCTTTAATCACATCAGAAATTTTGGATCCATTATAGATTTTGTTCACGATCGTTGGAATATCACAAATTGATCCAATCGCAATGCCATTTTCACTGCAAAGCTGTTGAATAGCCTGCGTCGTGGTAACATTGTTAAACTGAATGATGATTTCGGATTTGTTTAAGTAATAAGCATAGTCATTAGCAGTATAGGCGAAGTTTGCCAAACTGTTCCGGTCATATTTGGTAATAATTCCTTGAAACAAGTTTACCTTATCATGCGTAAAAGAAATCTTTGTCCCTACAGGAACCCATAGATCTTTGAAGTCAGCATCCAATGGGTTTGCAGTAAGGTCAAATTTGAGCTCAGCGCTCAGTTGGTCAATATGATCACTCAGTGAATAATTGCCTGTGTTGGCAGTAAGATCTTTTGTTGTCCCATCAGGCAGATACGCCGTTAACGTAATCATGAAGTAAGGCTTCCTTCCGTTGTAATCTTCCGGTACTCCTTTAACCCAATAGAGTAATGAAAATCATGGACATTGTCCGCATAATAAGTGAATTTATCAATTGTAGCCAGCATATTCAAATATTCCGATCCGTTGGCATAGGTAATAGCCACTCTGATCGGTTTATACGAAAGCTGTGCTTTTCTGATAAAATTAATAGCCGTTGTTGCATCAACAGTAGAATTTAAGCACCAGCTGTACTTACCTGCTGTGTTTGGTAATAACCCATCCCATGAAATCTGTCTCAGTCCCATTGTCCCGATAATATTGAGATCCCCTAAAACACTGGAAAATGTTTCATTGTTCTGAGGGTTTTCAATAGCAGGCAAGGAGCCTGGAACAACAGGAAGAGAAATAGAATCATAGTCATTGCTTAAGACAATGCTTGCTCTGTTATCTGGGATAAACAAAGGAAGAACCAAAACAATCGCTTTTAATAGGCTGACACTCATTTCCATCCCTCCTTACATGTTTTCTATAGCAGTCTGAACCTGGTTAAAGATCATGTTTCCGATTTCATTGCAGAACTCTTGATTGCCAAGGACATTTCCTTGAATAGTAAGATTTACTGTAACGGGGGAATGTCTACCTGCGGCTTTTACAGATACATCATGAGGAATGATCTGCGTTCCATTAGGAAGCTTCATGACTTCACCGCCGTGCTCGTTTACCCTGGTGAAACCTCCACTGAAATAAGAAGTCCCTAATGCATGCCCTGCCAATCCATCATCTACAACAGATGGAAAATGGATAGAACTAAAAGCATTACGGATTGAATCTACTTTGTCAACAATCCAGTCCAGGGCTCTATGAGCTGCGCCACTCACAGTATCCCAAATCCCCGTAGCAAAATCACTCAGTTTTTGCATAGCATCGTTCCAGCCATTGACGAACGTATCATGAAGCCACTGAATAAAATTATTGAATGCATTAATTCCCGAATCGACAAAATCTACTACTGCATCATACATTTTAGAACATGCCGATTTAACTGATTCCCAAACTTCTCCTACAATCTTCTTAATCTGATCCCAATGCTGGTAGAGTGCCACTAGAATCACAATAACGATTGCAATAGCAGCTGCGACTAAGAACAACGGGTTCATTTTAAGTACTAGATTGAAAAGCAATGTGGCATGCCGGCAGAGCCCAATAGCCGTAGTTAAGGCTTTAAGCCCACTAGCTACTGCAGTCATAATGTTAAAGGCCGTAAACCCAGCAACTACGCCCACGATTACTGGGGACAGCAGTTTAAGGGCTTTCCACAGGGACTTAGCAGTTTCCACAACCTTGTGAAGTCCTTGTCTGCCCATTTCCAAATACTTAGGAAGATTTTGCGCAAACTCTTTAGCAAACTTTTGAATATCTGGAAGCACAGCTTGAAAGCCCTTCCCAATATCATCCAATATAGGCATTAATCCTGCCTGTAAAACTGGGATGATACTGCCAAAAGCCTGCCACAGTGCAGATTTGATAGGAATGATTTTCTTGCCGATTTCTTCCAGCATATCCCCATAGGCATTCATAGCCTGGGTCTGTTTACCAGTAGCAGTTGCAGCCATGGCCTTGTTGACGCCGCCCACATTGTTTTTCAGAACCTGGGCAATCATAGCGGCTCTTTCATTAGCGTCCCCGTTCTTGATTGCTTCCTTTTCTGCATCACTCATCGTAATCCCAACACGGGCCAGAGCCCCAGCATTTCCGGTATAGGCTTTACCGATCATATTTGCAATATTTACGGCATCTTCCTGCGTCGCATTGTAGCCCTTGGTTTTAGCCAAAAGGTCCAACATACTCCCAGAAACTTCTTTGATCTGGTCATCGTTCATCTGGAATGTTGCCAGCTGCGCCATACCGGCCAGGGTTACTTCATCCCCGATAATACCGGTATTCTGGAGTTCAGAAGCATAGGACTTCAAAGAATCGGTAGCATCCTTTACTGCATTCCCTCCGCGGTCCTGAATGCTGGTCACATTTTTCAATACTGCTTCCAGCTGGGTTTCGGCAAGTTCCTGTTTATCAGCTAGCTCCATGGTCTTGTCAGCAAATTCTTTAATGCCAACAAGAGAGAGGGCCGTAGTAATTCCAGTAAGGCCCAAAGCGAATTGAGAAGCAGATTTGACACCGGAAAGAAAGGCTTTATTGGCGCTGTTCCCAACACTCTTCAAGGCATTCTGTGCCTTCTTCATCTTTTTTGTGACTTCTGTCGTTTCTTTCCCTATGCCTTTCATAGGAGTAGTGACATAGTCCTGTAAACTCATAAGGACGTTAATGCTGGCCATGTGCTTCTTCCACCTCCTCCTGTGTCAAATCCATGCTCGCAATCATAAACATTATTTCTATCCAGCTCAGATTCTCCAGCTCTTTCAAGCTATAACCTTTTTCAAGGTAATAATGCATCATATAGAGCTGTGCATCTGAGCGAATCAGTTTTTTACAGACTGTACAATCTCATCCAGGCCATACAAGCCAAGAATTTTCATGCCCAGTGCTTGAATTTCATAAATGTTGTCATCCAGTACTGCGCTTACAACATCGTAAGGTTCATGGCAGTCATAGGCTTCCTGCAACTTTTTGTCATGGAGTAACGGGCAGCAAGTATAAATCAGTTCCTTATACACATCAACTGCTCCCTCAATGGTATCAGCCTGCTTGGCCATATCCATAATTTTAGAAACAGCATTCAAGGGCTGTTTCACAATCGTAAGAGACAGCCCCAATTTTTTTACGTCTACATTCACCGTCCGCATCCGGTCCTTTTTAGCCTGCTCAGCTCTTGCCAACAGATCTTCCAACGTCGCTTTTCTCATTTATTTTTTCCTCCCATTCATACAATCATATCCAGATACTGATACCCGCCGGCCTTAAAGGGTACTTCCTGTTCCCCAACTTTGCCGTTCTCGAATTTAATCAGCTGCAGGCTGTCAAAGGTCACGTCATAGATTTCAATTCTGGTGCTGCCGTTGGAATCAGGATCTGCTTGAGAAGACACCAGTTTAATATTAGGCATCGTCCCGCTCTTGATGCCATCATTGACCAAGGCGGCAACAGAGTCGTCAATCTGATGCAGCGTCATGGTCCCTGCCAGAGAATACCCGACATAACGGTTCTGCTCACACAGTTCGCCGTTGATTTCTACCGCTTCGTATTTCAATGTTGCCTTTAGCTCAAAGCTTTTAACATTGGCCATTTTACTGCCATTCACCCACAGCCGGCCAAAACTGCCACGAATAATCTTATTTACAATCTTTGCCATTTATTCCACCCCCTATTCCAAGGTAATAGCGAACTTAAGATCTTCGACTGCATCCAGGACCTTAATATCTCCCGCTAAGAAGACATAAGATTTAAAAGTCATCTTTTTGACAGTATCTTCATCCCAGTCAGCAGCTGCCGTTTTCCCAATTCCTAACCACGCATTTCTCTGCGATTCAACATCAATCCGAGCCAAGTTGTTGAATTCGGGATCCAGAACTTCTTCAGTTCCCAGATTACGGAAATAAGTATTAATGGCAGAAATAAACAGATACTGGTTGTCCAGGTAGTTCTTGTACTTGCCCACATAATTTGCCTTGAATACCTTGTAAATATCTTCAATAATCAAGTTCAGAGCTTCCATGATAATGATTTTCCGCATGTCTTCAGTATCAGTACTAGTAAAGGTAGTCAAAGTATTAACGCCACGGCCTACCAGCACACCATCTTCGTCATTCAACAGCAGCAGCCATCCTTTATCAACCCAAGAATCAGCATCCTTTTCAATGGTGATATAGCTATCATCCACTTTATCCAGGTCTTCCAGTTCATAATAGGTAATAGATCTATTCAGCGGGAGATTAGCCAGGATAGAAGTCATCCGAGGCAAATAGTTAACCATCGGGGTGTTTTCTCCTGCACCAACTTCATGTACCCAGTCACCTTTAAGATTGATTACATATTTACTGTCAGCAGTGGTAACATTCGCCACAACGGCAACATACTTTTTCCCTTTAGACTGATTGTTTTTGCTGATAATATAGGAAACTAATGCGGCCTGAGCTTCACTGTTAACAACGCAGACGTAGTTATAGCTCAGTTTTTCCAGAATAGCCTGGACAGTAGCAAACTCTGTAGCAGTCGGAACGTGAACTACAATTACTTTATTCACGGATACAAGCCAGCATTTCTGGATAGCATTATAATTTGCCTCGGTAAACCCAGTCTTAGAAACATCCGCAGCATATTTATAGGTTGCGTATCCGGGATCTGTTACAGTATCATCATATACGACAATGCAGGCAATTCCTCTTTCAGATCGGGTAATTGCCGTAACTGCCTTTTGGATAAAATCAATTTCAAACGTCGGCAGTCCAATACTCATAAGTTATTCCTCCTCGTGTAAATTTACATCAAGATCTTCCATCATCGGAATATCATCATCTTCATTGCGCTGTTGTATCAGCACACTCGTCATTCCACAGGTAAGCGCTTTATCTGCTTTCTCTATATTCACATTAACTTCATCAAAAGTCACATGCGCCAATACATTGCCGCTGTCATCCTTGATCTCAAGAGGCAAATTCAGGATTTCAAGCAGCTTGTCCTTAATTTTGAGCAAGTCAAGGAACCCCCGGTAATTATCTGTAGCAAAGAAATAAAGTACCAATTGGCTCGTTTCTCTTACATACTCAGGAGTTACATTGTCGCCAGTGACAGTTTCAACGTCGATAAAAGAACTAGGACGTGGAAAATTCTCTTCCACGTCCCTGTCGTTTACCGGATAATCCGGAAAATTTTCTTCAATTGTTTCAGTCAAGACTTTGATGATATTAATAACTGAAAGCATTAGTAAAACCCCTTCTTTAGCAGATCATCCACGAACTCTTCGGCCATTTTTTGAAAATCCGGGGCAAAATGGCTGGCAGCAATACCCATAGGATGCCGGCCAGCAACTTTTTCCTTGATAGTTTTCCCCCTTTTTTCTGCTCGTTCAATATTTATCTTTTTAGCCATAGTTTCATGACCATGTTCGAGCAGCCATGCATGGGGTGCAGAATTTTTCACCCGGCACTGGTATTGATTTTCCTGCCACTTATAAGCTCGGGCACGTATCAGGCCACGCCGCAGATTCCCTGTCTTCTTTCCGGTTCTTGCCTTATACTCGGCCATAGCCTGCCGTCTAAAGACAGCAGCTGCCTTTCTGACAAAGCTGAAAGATTCTTTAGGGAAATCCTCTATTACTTCTTTTAGGACCTTGTTGTTAAACCCGGTTAGTTCATGAATATCAAAAATAACCGTCATATCCTCACCTCGCAAAAGATTTCCAGCCTTTCATGATTCAAATATGGATCCATAATATAAAGGATATCATAACGCACGCCTTCAGCCATGATCCACATATCCGGAGTCAAATCATCCCGGTATCTCATGATTACCTTATGGGTAGTTCTGGAAAGATCTGTATCAGCGGTTCGCCCAGTCAGCAGGGATCCCGTTTGAGGAATAATCCCTGCATAAACTGTATCAAGCAACTGATCTTCAACCGGTTTTTGGCCCAACTCGTTTCTCGCTGTGCTTGCTACCGTATGCCAGATTTCTACTTTCTTATTAAGCTGGGTTGCCAATCGGTTATTAATTCTTCTCATAACCATAGGAAATTACCTCTTATAAAAAATTCTGGCAATAAGATCCAAGGATTTGAGCAACGGTTGGATTAATTTGTAATCCGGTAACAGTAGCCTGGCGAACTTCATACATATCGGAACAAAGGGCAAGAATAGCAAGTGGCATATCCGGTTTATCATCCAGATCCGTTTCAGAAAGTCCAGTATAATTCACTGAAAACTGAATGGCTCCAGCAAGAATCGCTTTAAGCAGAATATCATCTGCCCCCCCTGCCACTCTTAAATACTGTTTTAATATATCAAGAGTGATTTCGCTAACCTTCATATCATCCTTCCTTTACATTTTCCGCAAGTTTAGGTGAAGCTTTTCCCTTCACCTCCTTTATGAACCCGGCTTCGGTCAGATCCTTGATCGCCTCAGGTTCGTCGATTTCAATTTTTTCACCACATGTTGCGGAAATTACTCCGCCAAAGCTTTTTAAAACTTTAAAGGTGCTCATGATTATGCAGCCTTCATCTTTACAGCGACCAGTTTCTGAGTTTCAACAATCTTGGAGTCTGCTTCAAACCAGGCCACAAAACCGGTAGCATGTTCATCAGCATATTTTTCCTGCAGCACCTGGGTTTCAATGCCAGGACGCAGGTTTACATAGAGGCCGCTGAAATCGCCATAAGCAATTACCGCTTTACCAGCTGCAATACCGTCTACCGTGTCAGATTCATATACAGGAACCCCCAGCAGGACATATCCAAATCCTCTAGTCAAATCAGGCTGCAGTATATAGCGGCCTTCCCCGTCTTTCAGCTGCCGAATGGCCAGCATAGTAGAAGTATTCATGATCCAGGCAGTATTTTTCCGCAGAGCCTGGGGCAGTTTTACCTGGACTGCAATCAGATCATCCGCAGAAATCGCGGTGACTGCCTGAGTCGTATAAACATTGGTGTTTGCCGCACTCAGTACGCCGGTCATAGCATTATTGCCGGTGCCGACCAGCAGTTCATGTTCCAGAAATTCAGCAATTCGCAGTGCCATTTCATTAATCACATAGGCAGCTACGTCGAATTCAGTGTTGTTGATCAAAGAGCGGGAAATCTTGATCAGAGAACTAGCCAGGAAACCGCCCAGAGTAATCCCTTTGAACTTACCAGCAGATGCATCCAGTGCCTTAAATTCAGTAGCATAAGCAACCGTAATTTTCTGGGTGGATTCATCGTAAATCGGGAAAGTCAGATTGCCTTTGACATTATATTTCGTGGCCATGGAAAAGATCGGAGATACATTTTTAACCGTATCAATGATCTTGTTAGCAATGCTGGTAGGGATCAGAGTGCCGTTATCGCCAGTAGTAAAGTTGACATCGGCCCGTTCTTCCACATAATGAGTGCTATTAGTACGGATAAAGTTAGAAAAGGCTCTCATTTCCAGGGCTTCCTGGTCAACTTCTTTCTTTTCCTGTTTCGGAGCCCCATTTTCAAGAGCTCTTGCTTCATTGTACCGGTTGATCATGGCATCAATATCAGCAATTTCCTTCTTCATTTCATCAAATTTTTTCGTTTCATCTTCATTGAAGGACCGCTTTTCAGTATCAGCCGTGTCAAACAGCTTAGACATATCAGCAACAATCGCATTTCTTTTTTCAATCAAAGCTTTAATATTCATCGTTTTCCTCCTAAATTTACAAATTCGAACTCTCGTTTAAGTTGATTCATATCAACTTTTTTACTTTGGGGTTCAGTTTTCTCTTGGTTTTCTGCTCTTTTCTCAATGTCTAATTCAATTTCTTCCTGGACATTACGGAATTCCAGCAAATCTTCTTTCCCATCTCTGGTTTCAATAGAAGTTGCCGGATAAGCAGGGGTTACATCCAAAATACTGACTTCAACCAAGTCAATATCTTCCAAATTACGCTTTCTGATACCATTTTCCTGGGGCACCCAGCTGTCTTTCAAGCTTCTAAAGCCAAAGCTCCACCCGGAGAGTTTGTCTTCCCTGGCTTTTTGGACGACTTTAGGATCACTTACTACAGCCTTCGCATAGAGGCCAATATTGTCTTCTCTAAGCTCCAGTGCCCCATCTTTAGTACTTCCAAGAGGCAATCTGTGATCAAATCGCAGTTCAACCGGGTGCCTTTCTAAAGATTTCTTGAAAACCCCTGCTTTTACAGTCTCAATGAAGGGACCGGAAATATCCCTCATTGTTCTACTTTCTCTTTCAACCACATTCACATATCCGGAAATAAGGGCTGTGTCATTCGCTCGGATCTCGATTTTCATTGTTTTCATCTCCTCCTTTCCCTCCAGAATGGCCATCACCAGTCAAGCTGGCAGTAGCATTGGTATTTGGGGTATAGGTTTCATGAGTTTTAGGATAGTATAGAACATCGGCCAATCCTAATTTCACAAAATCCAATCCTAAAGGCGGGAGGTTCTCCATCTTACGAACTTCATCCACCTGCAACCAACCATTTTTAAGAGCTAATTCATAGCCTTGATACCGCTCAAGTAGAGTAGATCTAAGCACATTAGAAGTATCAAATTTAAAGAAATAGCTTCCTTTTTCTATTTCAAGAAGCAGAGCCTTGTTAAAAGCGCTTTCCAATATCCTTAGTATTGGCAAAACCCCTGTTTTAATGGCATTGTTGTAAGTTTCATTGGTTGGGTTGCTAAACAGCTCACTGCTCAGGCCCATCATGCCATATACAAGATCAGCATTGGTTTTCTTGTTTTCATTTAGCTGATTCTCGGTTGCGGTACTATTAATGGGTTCAAAGGAAATCCCTTCATTCAGGATAACCATGTCATTACTGGATCCATTAGAAGTAAGTTTTTTCCATGCAGCCTTCACTGCCTCTAGTGCATCCTTTGCCAGCTTAACTTTAGAAGACAAAAATCCTCTTTTAGTCCCCGTGCTAATGCTGTTGTTTTCATATTCCAAAGCATTGTACATTGCTTGGAAAAGAATAGGGTTCCTCTTTAGGATTCCTCTCCCAGTCACGCCGTCAACACTGTCAAGAGTAACCCTCATGACCTTATAGGGATCTATTGCCCTGGCGTCAACAGTAATCCAGGCATCCTTCTTTACATGATCAACTCCAACAACGATATTCACATATTGAGGATCTACATAATAAAGGGCCTGTACCGTATTGCCGACTCGGTCCACTACAGCATACCCATTTCCAAAAAGGATCACATCAGTGACTAACGCCTTTAAAAACTGAGTCGCATCCATTTGATTTTCAGGTTCATCATTGAGGATCTTCAGTCTTTCGTCCGTTGCCACCTCTTCAACAGTATCCTTATCAACCCGGTGATAGAGCCGGATAGGAATGGTAGTAATCGTAGAGGCAATAAAGTTAATGCCAGCTGCTACTGCCGGGATATTTAGGGCCTTTCGTTTAGTTATGTATCCCGGAGTGGTGTTTCCGGATCGAAGCAGCAGATCCAAGGTTTCTACGCTCTGGTCTCTTTTTTCAATTTTCTTTTTCAACCACCTAAACACTTTATCACCTTCTTAATATTGAGCTACCCAATCCAATGTCCCTTTCAGCAACACATTCTGCTGAAGTAAGTACATCGCATTAATAAGAGCAACGACTTCATCCACCTTGCCGTTAGATTTTTTCTTGTTTACGTATCTGTTGAGATTGGTATCATAGGTGCAGCGTGCATTATCAAAGTTCAGTTCGACAAGTTTGTCTGGTTCATACAACACCTTTCCATCTTCTACCAGCTCGCTCAGCCATTTAGTTGGCGGATGCAGAACACTGGAATGCTGCTTGATTTCGACAGTCACAAGGCCTTCGCTCTCCCATTTCTGGGCAGAAGAAATTGCATTGTACCGATCATAGCCCAAACTGTTGATTTTAACCCCCATTTTTTCTTCCAGGGTAAGGACATAATCTTCGATCACCGAATAATCAATAGTACGATCACCACAAGCGATACACCAGCCAGCTTTGCAATAGTCGTAGTAGTTGATTTTCTCCAGGCGGTTCTTCTCTTCGATTCGTCCTTCAGGGATAAAGGCCATGGTTTTAAAAAGTACTTTTCCCAGGTCTTCATCGTAGGAACACATTGCCACAGAGCAGTTATCATTGCTCATAGACAGGTCAACGCCCAGGAACACCTCTCTGCCGGTCCAGTCAATCGGCTCAGATGCCCGGCAAGCCTGTAGATCTGCAACGGAAATATAGGATTCTGTCCCCATTCCCTGATAAATAATATTGCAGTGTTTGGTAATGAAGTTTTCCCTTTTGCTTTGTACTTCAATGGCCTGCTGTCTCTTTTTCTTCAAGTCATCCATGATTTCAGGGACTTCAAGAGCCAAAGGGTTGGATTGCTCCAGGATTCCATCGTCTGAAGCCCAATCTTTCTTGTTGTCAGGCTCATACAAGAGGGAGAACTCCGAATCATCTTCTACCGTGCCGTCTAGGACTCTTTTGGCATAATCGCATTCATCTTCAAAAGGGTTCTGTATCGTTGGGTACTTCGTAGAAATGATGAACCCAAGCTTGTTTAGAATGGTCAGCTGCCCGGAAGCCATAGCCTCAATCGCATAGGGGTTCGGCAGTGCTCCGGCTTCATCCACCAGAAACACATTGGGTAATTTCCCATCCAGCCGGCTAGTAGAATAATTGAGCGGGAAATAGTCGTTCTCTGTCAGGTTGCAGGTAATCTGGTCCCGCAACATCTTGAACTTGTCTTTCCCGTTGTATTTCCCAGCCAGAGCTGGGGAAGAGATGATGATGTCGTGGATTGCACTTTTGACTTCTCGGCTCAAAGATCCATCCGGAGCCACAGAATAAAACTTGCTCAGTTTGGGTTCCAAGAAGAACAGCAGCAAGAAAATCACGCCGATCAGAAAGGTCTTCCCGTTTTTCCTGCAAATCTCGAATACTGCTCTTTCGTATCTCCTTTTTTCTGGCTTGTCTCTATAGACGGTGCACAAGACCGCTACGATCAGCAGCCACTGGAAGCCGGCCAAGCTGTCCTTGATAGTTCGTCCTGCTTGAAGCCCTTTGGGCATCACCATTAAGCTCAGAAGCTTCTCAATGGTTTCCAGCCGTTCTTTGTTCAGGCAATATTTCTTTAATTTATCGTCCGCGATCATCAAAAATTCTTTGCATTGCAGCTTGACGTACTTCGGAGCATTAATATTGCCCTTCACTACGTCTTGCGCATATTGATATGCAGGATTCTTCATCACGTCTTGCCTCCCAGGATCTTAAGCAGAGGATCCTTTTCCTGTTTATGGGCAGACACGGCCAAGGTTCCCATCTTTGCCCTGGCTGCAGGAGATAAGCACAGTTCATGGCAGATTTTCAGGTATTGCTCAAAATAGTTTTTCCTGGCAGCGCAAATATCCCGATCCGTCAATTTGGTGGGATCGTTTCGTATATCCACGTTGATGGTATGCAGGCCAGCAATGATGAAGCAGGCTTCTTTCATAGTCTCAATATCCAGCTGGCCAAGAAACCTATTCTCTTGCAGATTCCTGTAAAGCCACCGATAAATCCTCTTTTCCGCTGTGCTCATGTCCTTAGGCGGTGTAGCTGGCAGCTCCAGGCCTTTCCCTGCATCTTCAATGCTAGTTCGTATTGCTTTTTCTTCTTTTGTCATAGCGTGTCTTGTCGCTTTTACCGAGCACGCAGGTCTTCCTGGCATTACCGGGACCTCCTTTTTGAAAATAATCCGTTTTTTGAGGGGAGCAGTCCGGTCTGGATACCCCCACCCCCTATTTTCCCTTAAATCCCCGGGGGTGTCTTTGCTAACCGGTATAGATAGCTTATATACTTCTTTTTCCCTTCTACCAGCTGATGGTGCATTGGACAAAGTGTTATCAGATTGTCGTCTTCCAGCATCAAGTCCTCGTTCTTCCTTATAGGTATGATGTGATGTACTTGTAAATCCTTTCCATTGATATACCCTTCGTCTAAACACATCCTACATAAGTGTCTGTCTCTCTCTAAGATCTGCTCTCTCTTATGCTGCCATCTTGCCGTTGATCTAAACTTCTGTACCCTGTTCTTGCTTTTAGCCCTGCCCCTATAGTTTTTAGTAACGGGTATAGGGCACTGCCCATAGGGGTGTATTCGCCCACACCTTGCACAACTTATTAGATGCATCTTTCTCCCTCCAAATAAATAAGCACCTACCCTTATTCAAGGATAGATGCTGCTCTTTCTTTTTGTTTAGTTTTTATATATACTGTCATCCAAAGGAGGTGATAAATAAATGATTACTCAAACCCCTAAACATGTTAATAACAGATTCGAAAAAAGAGATGGCTTCCAAAAGCCATGTAGCCCTACACTAAAGAATCCGCCAGCTCCCCCAAAGCCTCAAAAAGATTCCTCTAAGAAGTGATCTTATTCGGATCAAACTTTGCGTCAAAGAAACCCTCTGGATATGTATACTCAATCACTCTAAGATTATGTATGAAATCTAGGAATACACATTTATGCTGGAACCATGACGCATATCGTTCATCATCTAGCCACTCTGCATAAACAGGGTGGCTGTTTACTTTCATTTCTTCCACCTCATCTGTCCCAAACGACGCTCCTAAAAAATCCCCTGCTGCTACCCGCTTACCGTCTTTAATCACTTCAACTAAATGATGTTCACCATCCATCATATTGGTGTTCAGTAAACTGTCTTCTTGAAAGTATTCGTAGCCGGTAAATCTTATAGAGAGCCCTCGGGACATTTTAATAAACTGGCGTTTTAAAAATAGCTGCCAAATAATTCCCACTAAAACACCAACAATAGGAACACTCAATATGAGTATTCCTAATTGCGTCATTACGGAAACCTGTATGTATTCCATAAGAAGAAAAAGACTTCCTATAAGCGCCAACGTAAAAAAGCTATATACAAAATAATTGATTCCCTGCTCCAAGGCAGATGATTTTTTCTTTATGTTGCCCACCATTCTAGCTGTTTCTTTTGCGATAAAGCCAGGTGTGAGCATAAGAATTACCAAAATATAATGCTCCAAGACTTCTTTACTCCTTCAGTTCCTCTAGGATCTGTTTTTCAAACTTCCTTTTGCAGTTATAAGAACAAAAGGTATATCTGTGACCTTTATAATAAATTTGCCACGCCCACGGTCCACCGCAGGATAAATAAAAACGTTTGCCACATTCCCTACAAATTTTAAATTTGCTACGTTCTTCATATCTCCCCATAATTTTTAGTCCCTTCACATAACAAACCAAAAAAAATATATTTTATGTATTGTATCATATTTAGCTTGTTATGAGCTTCCTCAATTATAAAAAAGACGCTCCGTGCATCCAGAGCGTCTTTACAAAAGGAGTCTGTCGTGGTTTGCTCTCCACTTACCACGATATTATTATACTACAATTCTATTTAAAAAAACGGGTGAATTCCGGGTTAAAAACGGGTGAAAAAAGTGTGAAAACCGGGTATCACTTTTCTTTCCCTGAAAATAGATTGATTTGAGATGGCCCCACACTAGGTCCAAAGATCATGCAGGTCATTTGGGAGATCGCTCTATGGTATCTCTTACGGCATATGCTCTCATCACAATGCACATCTGCGGCAATCGCATCCCACTTCTTTTGGTAAATGCCCCGCTGCCTTACAATCTTTTCATCAGTTCCGCTTAAAGCAGCCAAGGAGCGATTGATGTTATCGATCCTGGTAGAAAGCTTCTTATGTTTGACTTTCATTAAATTCAGCTGGTGTTGCTTTGCTTCCTTCCGATCTAAAGCAGCTTCCTCCGGGCTTGGCTTATTCCATCCGCCTCCACCAGGTTCAAAGCTATAGTGGGTAGTCTTGGGAGCGGCTTCCAATGCAATCTCAGCCTGTAGATCCTGCATAACTGCTTCCTGGTTTTGAACATAGATAGACCAATTGATATAATTGCTCAGCCATCCCAATAAAACCTTTTCACAAGAATCATAGTGCATTGGCATTCACCTCCCTTTCATGCGCTAGTTTAGTCGTCTCCCACATGGATGCGTGGATTGAAATACCATGTCATTATTCATGTAGTTTCTTACTGGCCTTCTCAATCTTCCGCAACATCATTCAGCCCTGTGCTGCCAAATCCGCCGGTTCCCCGTTCGGTTTCACTGAGCTTTTCTGTCTGGACCAGTTCCACGTCTGGATCTTTCACAATCAACATCTGGGCGATCCGGTCGCCGTCACCTATCCCTTCCACGCCAGTTCTTCCTTCCATGGCATTGCGCACATTGTCTAGGATGATGTTGACCTCTCCCCTATAGTCAGAGTCAATTAGTCCAGTACCGTTGGAAACCCTCAGGCCCGTTTTGATTCCCATAGAGCTACGAAGTAGTATTTCGGCGTGATATCCTTCTGGCAGTTCAATGGCAAACCCCAGGGGAACCTTTATCCCTTTTTCCCCTGGGAATATCCAGCGACAGTAATCAACCCTGGCATAGCAATCATAGGCTGCAGCTTCAGCTGTCTTCTTTTCCGGCATACGTCCGCCGGGCATCAGTTTGATTTTTACCTGTTCTGTCATTTTCCATTCTCCTTTCCATAGGCCATAACTTCTTCGATGGCAGCTTCTACAAATTTGCAGGCCGGTTCGTCAAGATGGTTATCGCCACTCCAGTGGTACCAGCCTCTTTTATACCTATTGGACTGCTTCGTCCATAAGATTGCTGATCTCCTCAAGGTTCGCCAGATCCGCAAGTTCTACTACACCCTCTCTTTCCAGCGTTTCCCGGATGTATTCGTTAATAATAACGTCTGGATCCACCTGGAAATTTTGCTCCCGGATCAGATCGATAAATGCAAGTTTGTCCTGGCCCTGGTAGTCCTCAGCCGTCCCTGCGGTATAATCGCGGAACGAGTTTCGGATCTTCTGCCTGAATTCGTCAGTCACCTCAGAACGCGGGGTGATCTTTACTTCGATTCCTCTGGGGAAATATAAAATATTGTCCACGTCTCTCACTCCTTTTCCTTCCTGTTTTCCGGCTCTTCTGTATCTCAGTTACAAAGGGCAAACAGCCAGGTTAAGACATTTCTGCCCGTCGCTGGCACCACAGGTTACAAACGGCCAAAGCCTTTCATAACGCTGGAACTCCTTTGGTTTTGCCCATCGGCATCCGGTGCAGCGCTTCTTGATTCTGGCTTCCTGCTTTTTAGTGTCTGCAGCGTTCATGGCTTCCCTCCCGCTTCCCATTCCCGATAGAGACGGAACCAATCGTCGGCCCCCATAGTCACCTTCCAGCCGGTGCCGTTTTTTCGGTGGAACACAGCCGGGATGCTTCCGGTAGTCTTTTTCGCATCTCTTGAAGCCTGGGCCAAGGCATCATCCAGGTTCAGATGTTCCACCCGTTTGACTTCGATGTGAATGCCCGGCAGCCCTACCACATCGGCAGTGCCATCTTCATTGTTTCCACAGTACTGGGCAGAGCGCCTTGCTTCATAGCCCTGGGCCCGGCAGAGTCGGACCACTTCCAGTTCACCGTTCTTGCCTTTCTTCTTTCCGTTGACCATACTGCCATCTCCTAGAATGGGATTTCTTCGTCAAATTCGAATCCAGGTTCTCCCGTAACATCCTGTCCCATGCTTTCAAAGCCTCGCTGAGGTGGCTGGCTTTGGATCTGAGGCGTTTTCTCTTTTTTCTCGATGAATTCCACTCGTTCGGCAATAACTTCCGCCACATACTGCCTTTTGCCTTCTCGATCGTTATAACTCCGAATCTGCAGCCGACCTTCGATTAGGGCTCGCTGCCCTTTGTTCAAATTGTTGCCGGCTATTTCTGCGGTTTCATTCCAGGCCACGATATTGATAAAATCCGCTTCTCTCTTTCCGTCCCTTCCTACCGGCCTATCTACTGCCAGAGTAAAAGCGCATACCGTCTTTCCGGTAGTCGTAACTCTAACTTCCGGATCCTTCACAAGGCGCCCTAACAATACAACTCGGTTCATTTTCTCGGCCTCCTTACCTAAACTTTTTCTGGAAGCAGCTGCTTCCTCTTCTCTCGTAGTAATCCAGGTCCATATCCGGAGAGCAGCACTTCCCATGCTCTGCAGGCCATCTCCCGATTATGATCTGTTTTGCTGCCTGCGCCCGTTCCGTAGGCTTGCCGTTCTCCGTTTCCTCGGCAATCTCTTTCAGCCTGGGGCCATCAAGTTTTTCCAGTTCCAGCAATTCCTGTTTTGACAGCATCTCTATCCCCCTAGAAGATCATTGCCGCTATTAGCTGTCCCAAAAGAGTGGCTGCGGCCACCAGGATCATCCCACAGATAACAGCTAATGCCATACAAGCCACATACTTTCTTTCGTTCATCAGCTAACCACCCTCAGATCTTGTTCTTCTGCCTCCGGATTTTCTTCCTGGTCAAACAAGTTCTGCTGTGCCCGTTCTCCCTGTACGTATTTCTCAGCCTGGGTGAAAAGCTCCTGGATATCAAGCAGAATTGTCTTGCCCAAACAATCCTGGCCCACAGAAGGCAGCGTAATTGTCAGGTAGTCCCCGATATACGGATCGTACACCTTGCCTGTCAGTGAAAAGGTCGTTTTGTCTTTCCCTTCATGAACTGAAACGCTGCTTACATAGACCCGTTCCATCGGATTAGCCCCTTTAACCGTCTCTGCCGGCTGCATGGCTGCTAAGATGCAGAAATCTTTTCTTAGAGTTTTGAATGCTGCGTCAAATTCCGGCAGCCCCGGTTCATCACAGGACAGTGTAACTACATTCATGAACACCCCTTTCGTTTCCTGGTACTTGATCACATACGTGTTCAAGTCTTTGGGATCGTTCTTCACACTCAAAATCTTGATCATTCGATTTTTCTCCGTTCTTTCTCTTGCACCTTTTGGTTCAAAAGATGTTGTGCAGTCCTGGACACAAGAGCCTGTACTTTTCCATCTGCCAAGGTAGTTCTCATTCTCCGGGCCGTTTCTTTACGCTCTGTGTTGTTCTGGTACATCCGCAGGAATGTATCCCGTGCTCGCGGCACATCACTCTCCAGCATGTTGCAGATACTCTGCCATCCCATGCATTCTACAGTCCGTTGGACCATCGGATCTTTAAACACGGGTTTCCGATAAGGCCCAATGGCCCCGATGGCTTTGTAGACTTCTGCCCAGCCCTGTTCTGCATTGGGCAGCTCAATTCCCCGAGCATACTGCCACACCAGCTTTGATTCTTCGATGATTTCGGCAATCGTCGGCAGGAATCTCGACTGTTTGATCACATTCACCACAGCCTTTTTCAGCACTTCGTCAGGGATCTCTTTCAGGCAGATCCCGTACACCCGTGCCTGCTCATCGGTGAATTTCGGGTAAGCGCATTTGATCAGCGCCAGCACTTCATCCATCGGCATCCTCCACTTCTGCGATCCAATCCGCATAGTTCCGCTCTCCTAGATCCTCCGTTGCCTTCCGGGCCTGGTTCAGCGCCCCCTCGATTCCTCCGAGTCGGGATACAACCTCCCCTTTGAGCGGGAAAAAGCCCTGCCAGGAATTCATGGTGCTCTGGTCCGCAATGGCTGCCATCAGGTCCTGGTCTCCCTGCGCCAGGGTATTGAGCCTTTTGAGTGCCAGTTCAGTGGCGCGGGTAGTCAGAGGCTTCCGGATCCTGGTACGCATTTCCATCCAACCGATCAAGGATGCTTTGAGTTCTGCATTGTCACCAGCGAAGAGGCGAATCAAATCAAGGGGCGTGTTTTCTTTTTTCTCTTTTTCTTTTCTAGTCTTAGTCTTGTCTTTATCTAGTCTAGGTATGGTATCACTTTGCGTATCATCCAAGCGACACTTTGCGTCTTCCTTGTGTATCACGCAAGTATCACTTTGCGTATCACTTTGCGTCTCTTTAAGGAACGCAAATGGAATAATTTGATATAGTGCAGCCTGATTTCCTTTGCGTACAGTGACCTTTATTCTCCCTGCTTGTTGGAGAGCGTTTCTTGCCCGAATGATGGCCTGCTTGCTCAGACCTGTGTCCAATTCTAACGCTGATATGGCCAGATTGAATTCCGTCCGCCAGCCGGTGCGGTTGCAATAATGCATCAATGCAAACCAAAGGACACGTGCGGTGGTTGGGACAGGATTCGTAATCAGCCAATCGTGGAAAGAATTGATTTCACTCAGATAGTTAATTTCCAAAACGCTCACCTCCTTACTTCCAGGATTCTTTCAACCCTTCTAACTCTGTGGGAGTCATTGTTTCGATTCCCAGGCCTTTTGCTTCTTCTACCAGATCATCTATGAGCCGGCCCATTTCAAACCGGTCATAGGTGCTTGACCCGTAGTAAGCAACTATATCCGTTGTTTCTCCATCCGTACTCATGGGCTCAGCTACCCAACCCAGCCCATTTGCATGCCACCGTTCTACAAACCTTTCGGCAGCGTAGCTCATAACACGCACGATGTTGAAACTTCCTACTTTTTGGATTTCCTGCCGGTACACCTCCTCTTTACTTGTCCGAAGTACTTCTGCAATCTTTTGCATTAGAACCCAGGCATAAGCATTTGCCGAAAGGCTGCGTTGCCGTTTGACTGGATTCATGGAAAGGGTGTATTTCCTTTTCCCCTCGTTGATCTTTTTTACCAGGTCAATGACAGCCTGTTTATCTTCTGGCTCTACATTGACCACCAGTTTCATCTTCCGGCTGAGAGGATCCGCCACAGCCTGTTCTACGTTTACCAGCTTCATAAGTAGTTCCTCCCAATCAGTTTCAAAAATTCTTCCCGGGTGTGTGTCTTCTCAAACTCTTCCTGGCATTTCCTTTTTAGGAACAGATCCAGGCGTTTGTTGAAATGCCCCCCGCCATTGCCGGTATGATGATCCCTGCAAAGCGGGACAATGAAGCCATTTGCCTCACTGACCCGTCTGTTTGCAGTTCCGTAATACACATGATGGATGGCCTCTCTGGGCCTTCCACAGAAGATGCAGCGGTCCAGATCATTGGTTATAATTGAGACTCTGCTGCCCATTGCTGTACATCTTCTCCTTTTTCAGTTGCAGCTGATGCATACAGGCTTGCCATTGTTGCTGGGTCAGCTGCGGAATGCTCGGTGCTCCTGTCCATCTCAGCATATTGGTAATTCTAGTTTCCAGATTCAGCATGCTGCCCTGCTGTGTCTCTTCAAATAGGCGTTTTAACTGGTCAATCTGAGATTGAGATACAGCCTGGTTGACTGTTTTTTGAACCCGGCTGCGTTCTGCTTCCTGGTTGTCTCTAGCATCTGCATCCTGAATATCGTCCAGGAGGAACAACCCTCCCAGCGCATATTTTCGGGCATAACTGCTGCAAGCACCAGTAATCTGAGAAGAATCCATTCCCTTTCTTTCGTCTTCTTCCCTGGCATATCCGATATTCTCTGCCCATGCATCGCTTTCACAGTCACGAAGGCAGGCGGTCGCTCGAAGATAAAATCGCTCCTTGATACGAATAACTTCATCAGTGATCTTCATGGCAACTTTGTATTTTTTCAAAAGAGGTTTCAGTGCTGCCTGGATATCCTCTACGCTGCGGTAATTATATTTACCGTAGTTGTTGTACTGGTTCTTCGGGACACTGAGCTCATTTTGGATACAGGTCAGCTTCACGAAAAAGTCCATCGGTTTCGTCGCTTCCACCTGTGGCTTTTCGGTTTCTGCCTGAGGCTCCTGAACAGTCGCTTCTGCCTGCTGTTTTTCTTCTGTCATCTTAGCCCACCTCCGTGTAGAATTTGTCCGGCTGCTGCTCAACCGTAACCCCTGGAATGATTTCTCCGTCTTGGCTAATCAAATGATTGCCGTCAACAGTGCAGCCTTTCTTCAAGTTTGCCCAGTCTACAGATTTCTTGATTTTTACACAATCAGGGATTTCCTTTTCTGCGTACTCTAATAAGGTTGCTTCATCTCTCTGAAACTTGGCCGGTGATTTTCGGAATCCAAATTTCCCATTAGGAAGAGAGATGCTGCGTTTTTTCTTTCCCTCTAGCTGAGTCTCTGCATACATTTGTAGCAGCGCAGAAAGATGTTCCTGGGCATCCATCAATGGACGAGTTCGTTTTTCCAGGTATTCGTCTAAGCTTTTCTTCTTGGCTTCTACAAACCGCATCACATCCTCAATTTCTGCTTCTTTCTCCCGGATTTTTCCCAAGCACCAGTCTGCTTCTTTGGCAGTTTTGGGTTTCCACACCTCCTTATTCACATAAGCTGGAGCTGTTTCTTCCAGAAAATCTTTTTCGCAATCCATTACGTTAAATTCACTTCTCATTTCTAGCCTCCCATGTTATAATAATTTCGGAGTGCGTACTCCAATCACCTTATTGTGGTCATCAGATCCCAACTGATGACCACTTTTTTATTGGAAAATCATACGGTCATCAGCCCCACTAGAATAACCAGCCCCATCACCGTTGCTGATATACCAGCCATGAAGCCCTGGAACCTGGGAGGCCATTTCTGAATATCATCAATCACGATGCCGGCCAGAATGTAAATCCAAAACACCGGAGCCAGTAGCAGTTCAGCAATCCTGTAATCCCTCTTCATTTTCTTCTTCTCCTTCCGCTGAATCGAACCCATCATTCATGCTGTCCAACACTTTTGCAGCTTTGTCTCTCATATCTGTCCATTTCTGGATATTGATAATTGCTACGCCTGCGTTTTCCAGGGTATCTGTAGCCATGCACATGTCAGCAATACTATCCAGCAGCACATCTACCTGATTAAAGAATTCATCGTCCACTTTGTAAACCATTATGCTTCCCTCCCAATCAGCGTTTTCAGATCCATGTCCAGTTCTTCTGCAATCTTCCACCAGGTTTCAATGGTGAATTTTCTACGACCTTCGAGGGCTTTATACAGGTGCCCATCACACAGCCCCAGGTTCTGTTCAAACTGCCGAACCGACAGTCCTTTTTGTTTACGGATCCGTTCCAGATTCTGCAATCCCTGCTCCGTTTCTTCGGGACTGATCTTCTGAATCACAGCTTTGGGCGGCTTGATCAAATCACTCAGCTTCTTTCCAAGTGCCTTAGCCAGCAGCTGCAGATTTTCAGGAGTTGACTCCCGAATAATTCCTGACTCAAAGCAGCAGATCCATGTGGGGCTGAGTCCAATAGCTGCACTGAGTTGCCGGCCAGACAACCCTTTCACGATTCTGTAGTACCTGACGTTAGCCCGGATATTTTCAATCATTTCTGCGTCCATTACAAACCACCTTCTTTCAAAGCTTCCAACATTCTTGACGTCGTTCCTTTCAGAACGGTTTCAAGCTGCTGGATCCTTGCGTCTTTGTTCTTTAGCTCAGCTTCTAGCTCTTTGAAACGGAAAGGCGTGTATTCCTGAGCATTGCTCTCTTCTCCTGCCAGGGCATACACATCTTTTGCTCTGAATCTCACTCCTGGCAGATCATGTAGCTGCGGAAGGATGTTGTGATCTCTCAGGTAGTAAACGCTTGAAAGACCGATATTCAAGACTTCAGCCGTTTCCGTGGCTGTCAGTACCAACTTGTCTTTCATAATTGGCTCCTTTCTCTTTTTTCACCTGCGCTTTCTGCTATAATTTAAGAAGCAGAAAGGAGGTGTCTTTTATGAAGTTTGACTTTGACTCAGATGATTTTATGCGTAAAATCAGAGCAGAGCTTTCTCAAGCAGTTAAAGCAGATTTAAAAAAGCATGGGCAAGATGCGCCTTGCCCGAATTGTGGAAAAACAATCAAGATAAAACCGCCACGATGTAAGTGCCTTTATTGCGGGGCTATCATTAATGTGAAGACAACCTTTTAACCTTTGACTTCACTTCAACATTTAAGAAAGCAATTTCATCCGACAATGATTTTGCTTTTCTTAAATGTTTGAATAACTTCTTTACTTTTTTCTTATAGGGTTTTAATCCTTTTGTTTTTGTTTGCAGTGTAACTGAAATTGCCATTGAACTCTCCCTTCATAATTATCCTTTCGTCTGATATAATGCCAGGAGAAAGGATGTGCTCAAAATAAAACGCGATTTAGATTTAATCCGTAGAATCATGTTACAAATAGAAGCCTTTGATAGCACTTCCCTTACTGCTGCCGATTTCAAAAACTTATGCAGCAATAAGGATAGTCTCTATTACAATATCCATATGATGTATCAGGCTGGATTGATAGACGCCGTTGATATAAGACGCTATGATAATGTGTTCCCACAGTATCAAATCAAATATCTGTCTAACTCAGGCTGTGAGTACCTGGACACCATTCGGAATGGATTTGTATGGAGAAAAACCAAGACGTCGCTCAAACCCGTTGGGGGTGCGGCTTCGCTTGAGGTAGTACAAGAGATTGCAAGGAAGATCCTTGCAAAACATCTTGAGACTCATTAGGTTTTCCTCCTTTCGTTTTCCTTCTGATATAATGTGATCAGAAGGGAGATGCGATACCTATGAAACCGTTTGACTCAATTAGTGTTCAGTGGCTCAGTGAATATTCAAAACCACTGCAGCAGTTTTCCGATTCGACTCGTCGTCCTCTTAAATTGATGAGCGAACCAAAGCGAACACTTAAACAAACTATTGACGCCGTTACTCTCAAAGTCCTTTTGCCGCCCACGTTTGAACTTCTTTCACAGTTCAAACAAGAAGATCGTGACCGTTTGCTTGAGCTAGCACTCCAAGCACAGCCGGTTTTTGAAGAGCAGGTTCCCGTTGAAGATGTTCCCAAATTTACTGAAGAACAAAGCCTTCAGCTAAACCAGTGGTTTCCCTCTTTAAGTAATCGATTAGCGAAAGAGAAAGGCTTAATAATACGAATCATAGTTGCCTTCCTACTTGGACTAATCAGCAACCTTCCACAGCATTTAGACGCTGTCCGTGCACATCAAGACGCCGTTCAAGCTCATCAGGATTTCCTGGACTCACAGAAGTATGCCCAGCCCGTCCAAACAAACATCCCCAGTGCTTCCGCCAAGAGAAAATAAAGCAGCGCAAAATCCCACTTCTGAGTCATTATTACGAAAATGTTGATATTCAGCAGGCCATAAATTAATAGATTCGCATAGCGCTCCTTTTTGTAAAGAAATCGCTGTTCTTCAAGCTGCCGCTTGAGATCGGTGTTTTCTGTTTTCAGTCGGTCAAGTTCATTCATAAGTTAATTCCCCCTTAGTTTGGCCCCATTAAAATTTATGAAACTTTATCCCCAGATGCTCTCGTCATTAGCAATTCCAAAACATTGCTTCTAAAAAATGCTCAGGTTGTCCCGTTTGCGTGCCCTCAACAAACTCTGAATTATGAAGTCCTTGCAATCTTCACCGATCAGATTGTTGGCGTTACCATCGGAAACTTTAATCGAAATCCTGACTGAATAACCCTTAGGGTCTTTTGCTCCCAGCAGAAGACCTTTTTTTGTTTCCGCTTCTTCATTCCATTTCTCCATTCATCTTCATCTGAGTTAGGCGTCAGCACGATATGACAATGGGTGCCGGGACTAACGCTTGGCATGCTATGGGTATGAGCCGTAGGCTTTGAGTACATTGGCCGGTTTTCTATTTCTTTTAGAAAATTGGCTATTTCTTTTGGCATTCCATTAATTTTCACTTCCATGATTTTCTTCTTTTTACTACTTATAGTTGTTGAACTCTTTATAAAAGATTTTCTCCATTGGAATCCCGCTATCTTTTTCTAGCCTAAGCATAATATTGAGCGGAGGTTTTCGAGCCCCATTTTCCCAGCAGCTCCAAGACTGTTGGCTGACGCCATATTTTTCAGCCATCTCTGTTTGGGTCCTTTCTCCACGGAGCTGTACAAGAAGATTTTCCATTTTATGCCTCCCTTCTCTTTAACTATCAATTGTAGTATACTACATTAAGTAGTTATATTCAATAGTTAGTTTTCGATATAATTGTTTTATTTTTACTACGTTTTGTGGTATTTTGGTGGTGTAAAAGAAAGGAGGCTGAATTTTAATGCTTAGTAATGAATTGAAAAGATTGCGTTCATTACATAAAATGACTCAGGCTGAGCTTGCTCAGAAGGTTGGATTTTCTCAACAAGCTATTGCAAGATGGGAAACAGACCGTTCTACCCCTGACCCAAATACCTTGATAAAATTATCTAAAATTTTTGATATAACCGTAGATGAACTAATCGGTAATAAGAAACCGTCTGGTGGATATTATCTAAATCCTGATACTGCCCGCTTGGCCCAAGAAATCCATGACAACCCCCAATATAAAGTACTTTTCGATGCCACAAAGCATTTAAATCCGGAATCCATCAAGGAGGTTATGAAGTTTATCGATTACCAGAAATCTAAAGAAGGCGTTGATTAAAATGAGCAAACCAATGAGAACTGTCCTTCTGCCATTGCAATATGATATCCGGAGCTTTGTCCGCGAAGATGAAAATGGCGAGCCTACTTGTTACCTCAACTCCCGTCTCAGTTACGAGATGAACAAAAAGTCTTTTGAACATGAAGAAGAACATGAAAAGCATAATGATTTGAATCGTGAACTTACCGTAACGCAGGTGGAAGTTGAAAGGCACAAAAAATAAAAGCTGTTATAATATTTTGGGTAGAGTTAAGTAAAATAGGATAAGATAACTCTAAGAAGGTGATTTTACGCACTTTTCGCCAATTTATAAGCAAAAGCTGTTGTATGCTACAAAAACGTTTTTGCTGATACTTCTTTTTAGTTTTGCTATTTGTATGTCTTGCTTTCAGTCTCCTTTATATCCTATGCACCGAATCACCCTGCTCCGTCTCATCCGCAGCGGTGTATTTCTATATGGGTCTCTGATTCTTGTCCATTTCTTGTTTCCAGATAGTAGAGAACAGCAACGCAGAGAAAGTATAGCTGGTTTCATCGCCCTCCTCTGGCTACTTCCCTATGGTCTAGTTTTTTCTCAGCTTCCAGTTTTTTTCCAAAATGATATTGGTAATTACTTTATTTTTCCTTCCGTTTTGTTTGCCTCCACTGTTGTTTTTCTGGAATTGGCATCCCACAGTAAAAAAGCCCGCAAGTCTCTTTGCTCCCTTTATACCCTTTTGCTGTTTCTGCTAGAACTGTCCAGCCTGGCCTATTGTTTTTATTTTTTCCATTACGGGAAACCCCTGGATGAAATTGCTCTGCTGTCCATTCTGGCCACCACTCCCCGGGAAGCCTACAATTACCTCAGCTCGATTTTCAGTCTGTCTCTGTTGGCAGGTGTTCTTTTGGGTCTTACAGCCGAATTTTTTTTGCTTTACCGCTGGATTGAAGCCAGCTGCCACCGTTCTGCCTGTCCAGAACTGAAAGGGAAAAAATGGGCCATTCTTCCCCTGGTACTCCTATATTTTTTCGGCAACTATCTGACTTCCATTTTTCCATCTGACAGGGTCTTCCATCTGTACCGGGAGAATGGCCCCCTCCAGGCTTTTAAAGAGCTACGCCAGAATCTGCCCCAGAATGCCCGTACCCTGAAATTGGAGACCCCAGCCTCCCAGCTTTCTGGTTCCATTGTTCTAGTACTGGGAGAAAGTGCCTGTCGGGATGATATGTCTGCTTTTGCTGATACACCCGAAAATACTACCCCTTGGGAAAAATCCCACCGGCAGGATCAATGTTTTTTCTTTTATCCCCATGCCTATTCCAATTTTCCCAACACCGTTATGGCTATAACTCAGGCCCTTACCAGTGCAAATCAATACAATCGGAAGCCCCTGAAATATTCAGTGGATATTATGACCCTGGCAAAAAAAGCCGGCTATGAAACCTATTGGATTTCCACTCAGGAGCAGAGTAGTGTTTCTGATGCGGGAATTACCGTCATTGCCCAGCAGGCTGACCACCAGGAATGGTTGCAGGAGCCGGATGAAGATATTCTGGAACCGCTTTCCCGGATTCCTGCGGGGAAAAAGAATTTTATCGTCTTGCACCTTATGGGCAGCCATTTCCGCTATGACCACCGAGTTCCCCAGGCCTATGTAGAAAAGCAGCATTGGGCCGACGTGGATAAACGGGAAAAGGCTCTTTGGTATCGTCGTTCTCTCCATTACACCGATTTTGTACTGAAGGACATTTTTGAAGAAGCCAAAAGCCTGCCTCTCCAGGCCATGATTTATGTATCCGATCATGGAGAAGATATGGAACTGACCCATACAGCTTCTCCCTTCCAATACGACATGGTCCGGATTCCGCTGTGGATTTATCTTTCTCCTTCTTATCAGCAGGCTTATCCACAAGTAAGCCAACAACTTCGGGCCCATGAAAATGCCATTTTCACCAATGATCTGCTTTTCGATACCCTTTCTGGCATCCTTCATGCACCGTCTAACTTTTACTGCCGGCAGTGCGACTTGACCAGCCCTGACTACAATATTACTCGTGACAATGCCTTAACACTGCATGGGAAAAGAAGGATTGCTAATGATCCCCGATCATAGATGTTCCTGAAGTTCAATAAAGTTTACTCTCTCCAGAGAAGAAATTCTGGGGATAAAAAATAAATGGAGGCGTTTACTATGAAAAAGATTGCTTTACTTACCGCATTGTTGGTTACTCTTTGTTCTACTGCTCTTGCCTATGTAGGCAACTCTGCCAGCCACAAGTTCCATTACGAAGGATGCAGAGCAGAGCAAAGAATCCGTGCAGATCATCGTGTTCACTTTGACACCCGTGAAGAAGCTATTGATGCAGGATACACCCCTTGTGGGATTTGCCGGCCATAATTCATCGGCTAAGACCTGTTGGTGAAAGGAAACGTAATTAAGCCATGGACAACATTATTATTTACAATACAGAAGATGGGCAATCTAACGTCCGCTTGTATGCAAAAGACGGAACGGTGTGGCTTACCCAAGCTCAAATCGCCGAGCTTTTTCAAAAAAACATATCTACCATTTCTCGCCATCTTGCTGCCATTTTCGATGAAAATGAACTAGAACAGGAAAGCAATTTGCGTTTTATGCAAATTGCAAATTCCGACAAACCAGTTGCTTTTTACAGCCTATCAGCCATTCTTGCTGTTGGCTTTCGAGTACATTCTCCGCGTGGGACTCAGTTCCGGCGTTGGGCAAATACAACACTGAAAGAATACATGCAAAAAGGCTTTGTCATTGACGATGACCGACTAAAGAACCCAGATGGTCGCCCAGATTACTTCGATGAACTGCTGGAACGGATCCGTGATATTCGAGCCAGTGAAAAAAGGTTCTATCAAAAGCTGCGTGACCTCTTTGCTCTTTCCTCTGACTATGATAAAACAGATAAGTCCACTCTACAGTTCTTTTCAGAAACACAAAACAAGCTTATCTATGGTGTCACCGGCAAGACGGCTGCTGATTTAATCATTGACCGCGCCAATCCTCAAAAGCCTAATATGGCTCTTACTTCATGGAGCGGAACCATTGTCCGCAAGAAAGACATTATTATTGCCAAAAATTATCTTTCAAAAGATGAAATAGATTCCTTGAATCGGCTGGTAACTATTTTCTTAGAAAGTGCAGAATTACGTGTGAAGATGCGGAAGGACCTAACGCTTGATTATTGGCATCAAGCGGTAAATAAACTGCTGTCCGATCATGATATTCCTATTCTTCACGACCGTGGCCGTCATTCTCACCGTGAGATGTTAAAACTTATGGATACAGCTTATGACGTTTTTGATGCAAGAAGGAAACAAGAAGAGGCCAAACAGGCAGATGAAGATGATTTAGCGGAACTGGAAAGCGAAATTTCTACTATCCAATCTCGTAAGAAAAATTAAAAAGGCCATCCGGTACTGCAGCACATACCGACAAGGGGAAAGCACCACCCTACAAAAGGAGATTATTTCACGAGGAGGATATTCCAATGCATGCTTATTACTTTAAATCTAGTGTGGGTTTTTTCAGGATTTTTCTATTTAAAGGTAGCTTCTGGCTAGAGATAGAAGTATGTATAGTTCTTACGCGTCCCCTGAAGAAGCAGCCATGGATGTTTACATGCACACCACTGGCCATAATGGTTGGGACAAGTTAAAGGGCATTGAAGATGCCCCTGAAGATTTGTCTGGTTGGAGATATCTATAATATAAAAGAGCAAACCTCAGGAAAAGGTTCCCAGCAGTTTGTTGGGGGGGGAGAAACAAAGGACCCTGCCAGCAATACAGTAGCTGGCAGGGGGAGAAAGATTGTAAGTCTACCTGTCCAAAGGAAACTTACAAAGCAAGTATATCACGGAAATTCTTTTTTATCCATCAGAAAAATAATGAAAAAAGTCAAAAGTTAAGCTTAATTTGCCGTGGCGCCTCTCTCAATTCAATCACATGGGTAACAACATATTCAGTAGCCAGTTTACCATTGCGGATTGTCTGGTGGATATAATACTTTATCCGTAAAGTGTCACCCTTTCGGAAAGCTAAATCCCGCCGTTCCACTTGTTTTAAAAAGGCGTTGTCTTCAATAGATGCCCAAAAAGTATTATTTCCATCGGAAAGACGCCATTTCCCTAATTCAAAATTGACTGTAATAATCCGCGCCAGCATTTCCATTTCCGAAGTTTTCTGGTCCATATCAGCTTCTTCTTCTGCTGGCGGGGCTTTGAAAATATCTACTTCCATCTTATTAATGTCAACTAATGGAGCTTTGTCGTCCGGCCTATTTGGATCTCGTAAAGAAAATGAGTCAATTCCCGATTGTTTTAGCGGATCAACAATTTTTTCTATACTCAGCCTACAATCTACGTTCATAAATACCTTCAACGTGTTGGGGGTTGTCAGAATAGTTTCCCCATCATCCAACATCATTTCCACGCGGTTCTCTTTAGAATCAATCTTCTTGATTTTCCGTGCGCCAATCTTTTTCACTAGGGCAAAGATTCCCCCACTAATAGCCGTGAGGGTTGTCCCCCATCCCAAAACAGTCATTAAATCACTCAGCCCATTAGCTTGAGCCCCAGAGACAAACATTTTCAGCTGCTCTGCAAAGTCAAGGTTCAATAGAAAAGTGATATCAAATGAGCCCTTATTCAAACTATCTTGGTTCAGTAAGACCTTGATTTGTCTTTCTCCACCTATGGCCTTATAAGCATTTTCAACCAATTCCGAAAAAGCTAACAGAGCCGGGGCTAGGTCCCGTACAGGCATGGTTCCATCATCCAAAGCTTTTCCAGAGTAAGCAATTCTGGCTTTTTTGATTTCACTCACTAGCGCCATCCCCTTTCTCTGTATTGGCCTATTTGCTTTTATTATAACAAATCAGACGAGCTCTGAAAATATTTTTCTTTTTTGTATATAGTTTACTGTTTGCTAGAAGGAGGCTATTCTTATGGAATATAGTTTCAGTTATCGTGAAAGAAACGGTGGCATCTGCCTAGTTCTGTCCTACAAAATTGGAAACAGGTGGAAACAGAAAACCAAGCAGGGTTTCAAAAGCCAAAGAGAAGCTAAGAAGTACCAGGATGAATTGCTAAAACTAGCTAGAAAAGAAGTAGGCTTTGACCTGGATCCGACTCTAAGGGGAATCACTCTTAGAAAATTCTGGGCGATCTACGAAAGGGATAAAAGCCAGGAGCTAACTTTCAGCACGCTCTGGACTTACAAGGCAGGCCTAGAAAATTTTGCTCCCATGCTTGATATCCCTTTGGTAAAACTATCCACTGCAGCTATTGTCAACGCCTTCCAACAGATTGACTTATCTACTGCTACTAAAAATCTTTCCCTAGCAGCTCTCAAAACCGTTCTGGAACATGCTGTGAAGATTTATAAAATCATCCCATCAAATCCGGCCCGGCCTGTATCCAGAATTCGGTTTAAAGAGAAAAAGCCTCTCCGGGCGCTAAGCCGTAAAGAACTGCACCAGCTGATTGAAGGAGTCAAAGACTATCGTGCGGACGTATACCTGCTAATTCTGATAGCAGCTACTACAGGAATGCGATGTGGCGAAGCCCTGGGGCTTACTTGGGACAACATCGACTTCAATAAGCAGACCATTACCATTAATAAGCAATGGGGTTCCGTAGCTCATGGGTTGCAAGGGTTTAAGCCCTGTAAGACTAGAAACAGCTATCGAACGCTCCCTGTATCGGCAAGTCTGCTCCACGAGTTAAAAATATGGCACGACTTTCGGCCTCTGCCGCTTGACGGTAGAGTTTTTGGCGGGCTATCTTCTCTCTACATTGCTACCCTAACTGGTGAATACATTAGAAAGCATTTTCCAGGTCGTACTTTTCATAGTTTGCGCCATACCTTTGCTACGCTGCTGCTATCTGAAACAGGTGATGTAAATTTGGTTGCTGGTGTTCTGGGTGATACGATTCAAACAGTATCTGCTACCTATCTAGACTACACTCAAGATGTACGGGACAGAGCGGCCAAAACTATCCAGCGCCTCTTTTAATTTTTGTCGTATTTTTGTCGTCATGTCCTTAATCTCCTTATTTTATGCGATTCTAGGCTAAAATTTTGTAATATCTTATTATACAGCGAGACGATCTTCCACAAGGGTTTTGAAGAACTTGACCCCCGTGAGGATGACATCATCGTTGTAATCGAATTGAGCATTGTGAAGCATGTAGTTTTGTCTGTCTTTCTTGCCGCTGCCAAGGAAGACAAAACAGCCCGGTACTTTGGTGAGGAATTTACCAAAGTCCTCGGAAATCATGACAGGCTGGCAGTTTTCCTTGACCTTGTCGGCACCTACCGCCTTACGGGCTGCTGCAGCTGCATGGGCGGCGCATTCAGGCCAGTTGACCGTCGGTGCAAATTCATGGGTATAGCTGAATTCACTGGCTGCCCCGGCCATAGCGCAGGCATGCTCCACAATGGTCCGCATGCGGATTTCAATGAGGGCCTGCATCTCAGGCGACGTGCTGCGCGTATCACCGGTCATGACGATGTTCGACGGAATGGCATTATGAGCGCCATCCGTATGAAGTTCTGTCACGGACACGACGGCCGGTTCCAAGGGATTGGCATTTCTTGAGACAATGGTCTGGAGGCCCAAGATGATCTGGGCCGCCGGAATGAGGGGATCGATGCCCACATGGGGGCTTGAGGCATGACCGCCGCGGCCATGGATCTTGATGGTAAAGTTATCCTCGCTTGCCATGATCCCGCCGGGACGGGTATGGATCTCGCCTTCGGGTAGGAAAGGAATATTATGAAGGCCATAGATTTCATCGACGGGATACTTTTCAAAAAGGCCATCATCAATCATGGCCTTGGCCCCTTTTCCAGGTTCTTCGGCAGGCTGGAAGATGGCCCGGACCGTGCCATTAAAATTCTTTGACTCGGCAAGTAGGGTCATAGCACCCAAAAGGATCGTCATGTGGCCGTCGTGGCCGCAGGCATGCATTTTTCCAGGATTCTGGGATTGATAAGTGGGGGTTCCCACTTCTTTGACGTTAATGGCATCCATGTCAGCTCGCAAGCCAATCACTTTTTTCCCGTCGCCCACGGTAAGATCTGCAACAACGCCCGTACCGCCAATACCTTCATGGACAGTGCAGCCCATAGCGCGCAACTTATCGGCAACAAAACGAGCCGTTTCGACTTCTTCAAAGGCCGTTTCTGGGTGGGCATGAAGAGTATGCCGCCACGAAATAAGAGTTTCCTTTACTTTTTGTTCATCCATTAGACTTCCTCCTTACCTAGGTTGACTGCCTTCTGCTTCCCAGCTTGGGATCTTTCCTTCCTTTAATTTTTCCAAATAATCCTTAAGAACATGGACCACGTCCCCCTTCATCTTGAGCAAGGCGTAAACATTAAATAAAACAAGGAAGGCCACACCAAAGTCCACAAAGTCCCACAAATCATCAAGCTGCATCATGGAACCCACGATGATGAGGAGTAAAACCAAGATTTTAAACATCTTGACATACCTTTCCACTTTTTCCGGAGTCTCCTTAAATAGATAGCGAACACTCACCTCTCCATAGAAGACATCGGCAATGATGGTTGTAAAGCAGAAAAGAAAGGTCATGAGCATGACAAAGTAATTGCCAAAACTGCCAAGGTTTGCAGAAAAGGCCGCTTGAACAAGATTGACCCCGATGGCTCCAGAGTGAAGGACACCAGATAACAGAATGGCAAAGCCTGTGCAGCTGCAGATGACGATGGTCGTCATAAAGGTCCCGAACATGGCGGCAAAGCCCTGCATGGCAGGATGTTCGACTTTCGCAGACGCATGCATGGCAGCGGCGCAGCCATTTCCCGCATCGTTGGAAAAAAGGCCGCGGGCTACGCCGTTACGAACAGCTTCTTTGATGGTATAGCCTACAGCACCGCCAGCGGCAGCTTCTGTTGTAAAGGCCGACGACATGATTTGCGCAAAAAGCGCAGGAATCTGGGCGAAATGAGTGATGACGATATAGATGACGCCCAGTAAATAGATGACAGCCATGAATGGAACTACAAGAGAAGCCGTCTCTGTAATCCGTTTAACTCCGCCCAGCACAACGAGGGCGGTCAACAGGGCGACGCCAATACCAAGGACCCAGATAGGAAGAGGATAAATGACGGTCACAGCCGAAGCAATAGAATGGGTCTGGAGCATAACAATGGCAATCCCCATGGTAAAGACCGTAAAGGCTGCATAGAGGCAAGCCAATGTTTTGTTGTGAAGTCCCTTCGTCATGTAGTAAGGTGCACCGCCGTAAAAGTTCCCATCGGGACTTTTTTCATGGTAAAGCTGCCCCAGAACGGCTTCAGCAAAGGAGATGACCATACCAAAAAGGGCTGTGATCCACATCCAAAAGAGAGCTCCAGGGCCGCCCGCTAAAAGGGCACTTGCCACCCCCACAAGGGACCCGGTCCCAACCTGACCGCCAACGGTAGCACAAAGGGCACTGAAGCCGGAAATCCCACCTTCGCCGTTCATATTGGCCTTGAGGGAGTCCCAGATCTTGCCAAATTGGGTGAGCTGGGGAAATCCTGTAGCTATGCTGTAGACAAGCCCCGTTCCTAAAAGGATGATGGAAAGGACATATCCCCACATAAGAGAGTTGAATTCACTGATGAAGGCCATTTTTATTCACCACTTTCCTAAGTCTATAAGGGGAATTCTTCTTACTAGGTAAAGCAAAGGGTGCAGTCAGCCTGTCATGCTATGCTGCACCGCATTGTGCGTCATCAGGAATGGTTCATGCCATCCCAGACGACCTTCCGATAATTCTCTTGGTCCGTATCTCCTTCCGTACTGATGCACAGGACAATGGACTGAGCCGTGAGCCCCAATGCATGCTTCATACCCGTAAGCTCGGGATCGACCATGAGGCAGTACACAAGCCCCATTGTCACGGCGCCGCTTTCACCTGAAATAATGGCAGGATCTCCTTTTGCGGGGTTTCCCAAAAGCCGCATGCCGAAAGCCGCTACACTGTCGTCAACAGAAAAGAAGTGGGAAGCATGATGCTTGATAACATCCCAGCCCAAGGTACAGACTTCGCCGCAGCAGAGCCCCGCCATCATGGACGCAAGATTACCGGTTACAGCGTGGAGCTTTCCATCATTGGCCGCAGCCGTTTTATACAGGCAGCTCGCCGCTTTGGGCTCGACAATAGAAAGCCGGGGCATGTTCTTTCCATAATAGCGGGCCAAAAAGCCCGTAATGGACCCTGCCATAGCTCCGACGCCGGCTTGCAGAAAGACGTGGGTAGGAACGACGTCCTTTAGGTCCTCCACAGCTTCATGGGCCATGGTCATATAGCCCTGCATGATCCAACGGGGAATCGTTTCATACCCTTCCCATGCCGTATCCTGGACCAGGATCCAGCCTTTTTCTTCTGCCATACGACTTGCCAGGCGGACCGTGTCGTCATAGTTGACACTCGTGATTTCCGCTTCGGCACCTAGTTTCCGAATGTTTTCCAGGCGTTCCCTGCGGGAGCCCTTCGGCATGTAGATGACGGCCTTTTGTCCCAAGTGCTGGGCGGCCCAGGCAACGCCCCGTCCATGATTGCCGTCTGTCGCGGTTACAAAGGTAAAGGTGCCGCGGGCAATGGAAGTCAGATCATCCATGGCTTTTCCCGTCTTTTCCGCAAGGACTTTAGCAAGGGCATAGCTTCCGCCAAGTCCCTTGAAGGCATTGAGGCCGAAACGGTAACTTTCATCCTTGACGTAAAGCCCTTTAAGTCCCAAGATTTTTGCCGTTTTTGCGAGGTTTCTCAGCGGGGTCTTCGCATACCCGTCCAAAGTCTTATGGAAGGTACGGACCTTTTCTGCCTCTTCCGTGGAAAAAGGCGCATCCCAGGTCCCGCATTTTCCATCGCTGGAATAAGAAGTCATGGTAATTGTCATAATCTTCATCCTCTCTTTCATACTTTCTTTTCTTGCAAAGTAAGGGTGATATCGCTGTTTTTCCTTACGATTCCTAAAAATTTTCGTTTTTGTTAAATTCAGTATATTTCCAATTCTTCCTTAATTCTATGTAAATCATCCTCATTTATATCTAAATCTTCCCAAATTTCTTTTTTCCCTTGGAATTTTTGTAGTATACTGTCAGTAAAGAAGCCAAGCAAAAAGAAAAGGAGGTGCCCTCTTATGGGAAAACCATCCATCCCGCAGATTCGCTTGGGCGGCTCCCAATACACCATTGAGCCAACGGCTGACGCCGAGGAGCGGATTCCTTATCCTTATAAGGAACTGCCTATTGCCATGTTCAAGCAGATGTATCGGCCCCTTTTGGGCGATCAGATTCCTATCCACTGGCATGAGGGAATGCAGCTTTTATGGGTCTATGAAGGCACCCTCTCCTATCGCGCCAACGGAACGGAATTTCCTTTGGACCGCAACAAACTCCTTTTCATCAACCATGGCATCCTGCATAGTTCCCGTCCTGTCGGCACAAAGGTCAGGACCCTGTGCATTGACTTTGGAAAAGAACTTTTTCCTCCCGCCCTTTGGCAGCGCTTCCTGGAGCCCTTTGTGGAAAATCCGCATTGTACTTATGAACTGCTCCCCCTTGATGCGGCAGAAGTGGAAAACCTAATCGGCTACATCAATCAGACGGATGACGAGTTGATTCTTTTTTCCGTCACGGCCTTCATCCTCACCATCATGGAGCGGGTCATGAAGACCTTTACAGGTACGGGAGAATCGAGAAATACGGAAGAAACCATGCTATTTGACGGGCTTCTTTCCTATATCAAGGAGCATTTTACCGAATCCATCAGTCTCGCTCAGCTCTCCGGTGTCTCCCACCTCAATAAGAACAAACTGACCGAACTCTTTCAAAAGTACACGGGCATGCCGCCCATCCTCTTTCTCAATACGTATCGCCTTGATGAAGCGCGGACCCGGCTCCTGCAATCAGACCGCAGCGTATCGGAAATCAGTGAAGATATCGGCTATGACCAGGTCAGCCATTTCATCCAACAGTTCAAGAAACGCTATGGCCTGACGCCGCTCCAGTATCGGAGGGCCTATGGCGAAAAGAAAGAGAAGAAAGCAAGGAACAATTTACTATAGAAAAATACTCCCCGTTTCCCCAATAGGAAACGGGGAGTATTTCTTATGGATTCACTAGTGTGTTAGATAAGCATGCAAAACAATTTCGCTTCTCTGCTCTATTTTTCCCTTAAGCAAGAAGCAGTTCAGCAACAATATCAAGGAACACATTGGCGCCACCGACGAGGTCCTCATCACGGGTATATTCCTTCGGATTATGGCTGATTCCCTTCACGCTCGGCACAAAAATCATGGCAGTCGGGCAGATGCGGGCCATCATTTGGGCATCCTGACCGGCGCCGCTTGTCATCCGGCAATGGCTGAGGCCTCTTTTTTCTGCCATTTTCTCCGTAATCTTGCAGATGCCGTTATCAAATTCAACCGGTTCGAACCGAACCAAGCGTTCCGTATGGATTTTCACGTGGTCCGTTTCTTCCAGTTTCTTTAGATAAGCAGCAAGTGCCATTTCTTCTTCCTTTAGTTTTTCTTCATTCGGGTTCCGCACATCCACCGTAAAAACAGCCTTGGAAGGAATGACGTTAACCGCGTTCGGTTCAAGGGCCATGGTCCCCACGGTGCAGACGGTCTTACCGCTGGAAGCAAGGCAGCGTTCCCGCATAAAGACATTGACTTTGGAAGCGGCAAGGCCTGCGTCAATGCGCATATCCGTTGGCGTCGTTCCTGCATGGTTGGCCGCTCCCTCGATGCTAATGCGCTGCCAGGAAATGCCTTGGAGGTTTTCAACGGCGCCAATAGAAATGCCTTTGGCATCCATGATGGGACCCTGCTCAATGTGCAGTTCGATGAATGCATAGGGTTTGATGAAACCGGGATCAACCGTTCCGCCGTACCCAATACGAGTCAATTCATCCCGCAGGATGGTTCCATCGGTTCCTACGCTGTCAAGGGCTTCGTCAAGGGATAGGTCGCCGGCATAGACCAAGGAACCCATCATGTCCGGCTGGTAACGAACGCCCTCTTCATTTGTAAACGCACCGACAACAAGCGGCCGTTTGAGCGCAGCCTTTTGTTCCTTCAAGGTGCGGACGATTTCGATGCCAGTCAAAACACCGTAGCAGCCATCATATTGTCCGGCATTGATGACCGTATCAATATGGGAGCCAATCATGAGAGGCGCTTCCTTCCTATTTTCTTCCGTTTGCCAAATGCCAAAGATATTCCCGATACGATCCACAACAACATCAAGACCGGCTTCCCTCATTTGCTTTACAACAAAATCACGGCCTTCTTTTTCCGCGTCCGATGCTGCAAGCCTCGTCCGTTCTCCAGATGCATCAATGCCAATTTTTCCCAGCATAAAGATTGAATCCAGCAGTCTTTCCTTATTGATGTCCATAATTGCCACTCCTTTTCTTTTCTAGGGCATTCGAATTTTTACTAAATTCAGTATATTTCCATTTAACCATAGTTTCTATGTCAATCATCCCCATTTTTATCAAATTCTTCCCAAATTACAGGGACACCTCGCGAGATTATGCTATACTGGTAAAAAGCAGTAAAGGAGAGTGAATCCCATGGCTCAATCGTCATTTCCCCAATGCCGACGTGAAGGCGTCCAGTATCGGATTTCGACAACCGAAAATGCACAGGAAGAAATTTGGTATTCCCAGAATGAAATTCCCATTGCCATGTTCACACAGCGTTACCAGCCCCATCTAGGGGACCATATTCCGATTCACTGGCACCAGGAAATGCAGTTGCTTTGGGTCTATGACGGCACACTTTCCTACCGCGTCAACGGCATGGAGTTTCCCCTTGACCGCAGCCAGCTTCTTTTCATCAATGATTCCATCCTGCATAGCTCCCATCCGATTACGACGGAAGTCAAGACATTATGCATCAATTTTAGAAAGGACATCTTTCCCTCTGCCCTTTGGAACCAGTTCTTGCGCCCCCTTACGGAAAATCCTTACTGCACGTATGAACTCATCAATCTAAATGCCCAATCCCTTGAGAAACTCGGCCGCTTTATCCACCATGTCGATGATTCTACAGGTCTTTTTTCCGTCACAACCTTTATTATGGAAGTCATGGAAGAAATCATGGAGACTTTTGAAGAAAGCGGTGAAGCAAAAAATACGGAAGAACGCGTGCTTTTTGATGGGATTCTCTCCTTCATCAAGGACCATTTCAGCGAATCCCTCACCATTTCACAACTGTCAACAGCCGCCCATCTCAATAAAAACAAACTGACGGCACTCTTCCAGAAATATACAGGCATGCCGCCCATCCATTTTCTTAACACCTATCGTATTGATGAAGCACGGACCCAGCTCCTTAAGTCAGCTCGGAGCGTATCCGAGATCAGCGAGGATGTTGGCTATGGGCAGATCAGTCATTTTATCCAGCAGTTCAGGAAACGGTATGGCATGACGCCTCTGCAGTATCGGCGAACCTACAGTGGCAGAGATGAGCGCTATGAAATCACGTCACTGCTGTAGTGTGAGGTGTAGAGTTTACTTTTTCCCGCGTATGGATTGCGCTGGTTTGTGGCTGCGGCGATTCCTTACAGCTAAAGATTAATCTGTTGGTAACGGAAACAGGTTACTGGCAGGTCTTTTCGCCAGCCAAAAAGGCGCGGATCCATCCTAACAGATGTCGCTTATGCCGCACTTCCTATTTTTCAGCATAGACGCAAAAAGAGCCCTGAAGAAATGACACGTTCATTTCTTCAGGGCTCCTTTTTATAAGGGCTGCTTTACCGCAGTCCAATCAGCCGCAAGACAAAAAAAATGGCGGCAATGATGATGAAGTACCCCACAAAAGGAAGCATAAGGGAAAGAAAGACGGGGATAAGAAGGACCAAAAAGACGATGATGCCCACGGCAACAAGTCCCAGATGGCCCAAAAGGAAGTTCAGGACCCGCAAGCGGAAAGGTTTTGCTTCTTCCTGGGCCTGTTTCAGGTCATCCTGGTCCATCACGCGATATGTATCCGAATCGGGAACCTGATCGATGGTCACGCCTTCAAAAGCGTCCCGTTCATCTTCCGTCAGGACTTCAGCGGCAATATCGTCATTGGGCGTATGGCAATTGGGACATTCCGCCAAATGATCGGGATATTCCAAACCGCAATGAGAACAGATCATGGTTTCCTCCTACGATAAATTGCTGAACATCATCATATATCCCACTTCCGTCAGATAGCGGGGATCGGATGGTTCCAGGGAAAGGGCGCTGCGGATGGTCTGGTAGGCTTCGGCAATATGATGCTGCGGAAGGCCCAGGGATTCAGAGAAGAAAGGTTTCTTCTGGGCAGCCCGTTTTTCATTGATTTCAAGGAAGTTTTCAAAAATACCGGCGGCCCAGCGTTCCGGCCCAAGGGCAGAAAGGTTGGGATCCGTCTTCAAAAAATCATGCCACAGCCGGCGAGCAAAATAAAACTCCGTAATGCCAAAACCCGCAGCGGCCATGATTTCCTTGACGGCCTGTTCCGACCGGTCCAGCGCGGGGGTCATGCGGGGCGGTTTATAGTCCTTGATGGCCGTCTTATAGGGAAACGCCACAGCGGCAGGATTATTTGACACAAGGGAAACAATCCTGCGGACAAAAAGAGGATTGGCCGCCATGAAGTCACTCCACGTAAGATCAGGGCCCTGAATCAGGAACCAATCCAGACATTGCTGCAGGATGGTATGAAGCTTATTTCTTGAAAGGGGGGACAGGCGGAAACTCTTTTCATAGTTCATGCACAAACTTTGGTTCTGGAAGATATTGCCCAAAATGACGTCCCCCAAGTCATGATGACTTGCCATTTCCGGGGTCATATTGACATAAAAGTGATCCCCCGTCATCAGGTCTTCTGCCAGGCAGCGCGTTTCATCAAGGACCTCACCGAGGACAAATAGACGCAGGCGGGCACGGCTCAGTTCATAGGCAAGGGTTTCGTAATGTGTGCCGCTGTGTTCGGCAAAAAATGAAATGGGGGTATCGGCCGTATCCATGGTCCGATAATTAAAAAGAAAGTAATCCCAGAAGCCTTTCCAGAAGTCCGTTTCTTCCGGTCCTTCAAGGTCCAGGCGGCCTTCGGCATGCCGGTAGAGCCGCATGGCGCGGTCAAGGTCCGGCGTAAAGCGGCTTGTCTGGAAGAACATGTTGATTTCTCCCATGATTTCCTCAAGTCCCACACCGGCATGCAGGAAGATGTTGCCTTCCGGGGGTGGGCCAACCCACGTTTCCCATTCCTCCTCCCCTTTTTGCAGCTGTCCGTGGCATGTCACAATGGCCACGGTCCCATCTTCATTTAAAAGGGTTTTCGCTGCAAGGTGCGGCGCCAGGACGCTCATGAGAACGCCGCGTTCCTTCATAAGGACAAAGAAACGCTCCAGTGTGTCAAGGAACGCCTTGATTGCGTCGTACGTCCCCATGAATTCAACAATATAGCGGCAGGCCCAAATCACGCAGCCTACAAGGATTTCCTCCGTTACATCCTGCATCTCCAACATATCATTTTCCAGATAGATGCAGAAGATGCTGAGATTGTCCCACTCTTTTTGAAGGGCCTTGTCATCCATGCCCTGCCAAGCACATTTGCGGATATAGGTTTCAACGTCATCCCGGGGTATGACCATGTTCCAGCCGTCGTCGTTCGTATAAAAATCGTTGATGTAATCGTAGACGTTATCCATTTGGGATTTCCTAACTGAAATTGATTATTCCATCACCCGTGAAGGACAAAGATCCAAAACGGGGCACTCGCTGCAGCGGGGGTTAGGGGCCTTGCAGACCTTACGGCCATGCCAGATGAGCCAGTGATGGGCCTCGCCCCACTTTTCCTTGGGAATCTGCTTTTGCAGGTCATGCTCAGTCTCCAGGGGATCTTTTCCAGCGGAAAGACCCAACCGATGGGAGACACGGAAAACATGAGTATCAACGGCAATGGCCGGTTTTCCAAAGGCCACACTCAGCATGACATCGGCAGTCTTGCGTCCTACACCGGGAAGACTCAAGAGGGCCTTCATCTCCTGAGGAATCTCGGAATGGAAGTCATCAATAAGTTTTCGGCACGTAGCAAGGATATTGCGTGCTTTGGAATGATAAAGGCCGCAGTCATGGATGAGGGCTTCCATTTGTTCAAGGGTCAGGGCGCCCAGCTTCTCCGGCGTATTGTACTTTGGAAAAAGGCGCTTTGTAACAATATTGACCCGTTCATCCGTGCACTGAGCAGAAAGGATGACCGCCACCAAGAGTTCAAAAGGGGTGGTATAATGCAGGGCCGTTCCCTGTCCTTTATAGGTTTCTTCAAGACGTTCCAAGATGAGCTTATTGCGTTCTTTCTTGCGCATCAGTTTGTCAGGCTCCTAACTGGGGCTGGAATGCGCCCACCGCGATGGATAAAGGTATCGGGCTTAAAGGTATTGACGGCAATGATAGGCGCATATCCTAACAGGCCGCCAAATTCAACTTTATCGCCCACGCTCTTGCCCGGTACGGGAATGACGCGAACAGCCGTGGTTTTATTATTGATCATGCCAATGGCCGATTCATCTGCAATGATGGCGGAAATGGTTTCTGCCGTCGTATCGCCAGGAATGGCAATCATGTCAAGACCGACGGAGCAGACACAGGTCATAGCTTCAAGTTTTTCAATAGTGAGGCACCCTTGTTCCACAGCATGGATCATGCCAGCATCTTCACTTACAGGAATGAAGGCACCGGACAGGCCGCCGACATAACTGGAAGCCATGAGACCGCCTTTTTTGACCGCATCGTTCAGCATGGCAAGGGCCGCTGTCGTACCGGGCGCGCCGCAGCATTCCAGACCAATTTCCTCAAGGATGTGGGCCACGCTGTCACCTACAGCCGGCGTTGGGGCAAGGGACAGGTCAATGATCCCGAATTGGGTTCCCAGCCGTTTGGCCGCTTCTTGGGCCACGAGCTGTCCGACGCGGGTAATCTTGAAAGCTGTTTTCTTGATGGTCTCGGCCACGACACCAATATCGGCCCCACGGCAGCCTTCGAGAGCGTGCTTGACAACACCAGGGCCGGAGACACCGACATTGATGACTGTCTCCGGTTCCGTAACGCCGTGGAAAGCGCCTGCCATAAAGGGATTGTCTTGGACAGGGTTGCAGAAAACAACGAGTTTGGCGCAGCCTAAAGCATCCTGATCACGGGTCAAATCGGCCGTTTTTTTGACAACTTCCCCCATGCGGCGCACGGCATTCATGTTGATGCCGGCCTTGGTGGAGCCAACAGCCACGGAAGAACAGACAATATCCGTTGTGGCCAAGGCTTCTGGAATGGAATCGATCAGGATGGAGTCACCATGGGTGCAGCCTTTTTCCACAAGGGCGCTGAAGCCGCCAATGAAGTTGACGCCAACGGCTTTGGCCGCGTCGTCAAGGGCTTTGGCCAGCGGCACGTAGGTATCGGTCTGGCAGGCTTCACCTACAAGGGAAATAGGCGTTACAGAAATGCGTTTATGGATGATGGGCACACCGAGCTCCGCTTCAAGGTTGGTCCCCACCTTGACCAGGTCCTTGGCGCAGCGTGTAATCTTATCATAGATCTTACGGGCGCAGACAGTTACATCAGGGTCGGCGCAGTCGCGCAGGCTGATGCCCATCGTAATGGTTCGGACGTCCAGGTTATTTTCCGTGATCATCCGGGTTGTTTCAAGGATATCGTTTGTGTTGTACAGCATGGAAACCTCCTCAGCAATCAGATCCGGTGCATAGCCGTAAAGATTTCTTCACTCTGGACGCGGATCTCAAGGCCCAGTTCTTTTCCTAAGGCAGCCGCTTTATCCTTTAGGTCTTCAACACAGATGGTGGCTTTGCTCATGTCACCGATCAGCACCATGTTGAAAAAATCATCCGTAATATTTTGATTGATATTGAGGATATTCACTTGATGTTTAGCCAACAGGTCACTGGCCCGAGCAATGATTCCCACTTTATCAATTCCCACAATCGTCATGACAATGCGCATGGTCTCCCATCCTTCCTTAACTAGAACTAAAATAGAGTTGTTCTTTTATTATACGATAGGAATGAAAACTCTTCAACGGATTCAGAACAATGTTTGAAATTCCTTCATACTTTTTCCCCCATCCCAGAAATCATCCAAAAGGGAAAAAGACAAGAAAATGTGTAAGGTCATACAAGCACTTACCTGTTTCATTCTTTACAAACATTTTATAAGAAAATAGAGATATCATTCGACAAATAAAGTTCCTTGTGCTATGATAAGGATACCAAAATACAAGGAGGATGTATCATGCAGGAATATAAACCCTTTAAGTCTGGTAAAGTCCGCGAAATCTACGACATTGGTGACAGCCTTATCATGGTGGCTTCCGATCGCATTTCCGCTTTCGACCACATCCTGAAAAACACCATCACCGATAAAGGGGCCGTCCTGACCCGCCTTTCCAAATTCTGGTTTGAATTCACCAAAGATGTCATTCCGAACCATATGCTTTCCGTAGATCCTGCTGATATGCCGGAATTCTTCCGCACACCGGAATTTGCCGGCAAGAGCATGAAATGCCAGAAGCTCGACATGATTCCTGTAGAATGCATCGTCCGTGGGTATATTACCGGCTCCGGCTGGGAATCCTATCAAAAAAATGGAACCGTCTGCGGCATCACCCTGCCGGCAGGTCTGAAAGAATCCCAGAAACTGGCTGAACCCATCTTCACGCCGAGCACCAAGGCAGAACTGGGTGATCATGATGAAAACATCTCCGAAGCCCAGTGTGTGGAATACCTTGAAAAACGCTTCCCCGGCAAAGGGGCTGAATACACAAAAGCCATCAAAGAGGCGACCATTGCCCTTTATAAAAAATGTGCTGATTATGCCTACACGAAGGGCATCATCATTGCCGATACCAAATTTGAATTTGGTCTTGATGAAAATGGTCAGATCGTCCTTGGCGATGAGATGCTGACGCCGGACAGTTCCCGCTTCTGGCCGCTTGCTGGCTACGAAGTTGGAAAGAGCCAGCCCAGCTACGACAAACAGTATGTCCGTGACTGGCTGAAAGCCAATCCTGACAGCAACTATCTCCTGCCCCAGGATGTCATTGATAAGACCATTGAAAAGTATAAAGAAGCCTACGAAAAGATTACGGGTGAAACATTCTAATAAGAAAACTAACGGCACCGCTTGGCGGTGCCGTTTTTTTTAGGAAAAAGCAGCGAAAGCTGTTCCTGAATAAGCTGAATGGATCCTGATTATGGCAAAAAGGATGAGGGGCCTGGAAGAACCCTAAAAACGGTCCCTTTCCCACCTGTATGGCGCTTCGGCAGTCCTTTTTTTCATCTTGACAAGGCGGATTCTTTCGTTTATCCTATATTTAGTTGAAAGTTCAACTATTAAGGAGGAACCATGAACCTGACCAATGAACTGCTTCGCCATTTGGGCACCATCAGCCGCGTCATCCATTCCCTGATGGATATGAAGTTCCAATCCTATGGACTCAAACGCGGCCAATTTATCTTTTTGACCCGCATCTGTGAAACGCCTGGCCTCTGTCAGACAGACCTGACTGAGCTCGTCAGCGTAGACAAGGGGACAACGGCCAAGGCGGTAAAAAAGCTTGAGGACGCACATCTCATCAGCCGCCGAAAGATAAAGACGGACAAACGGATGTGGCATCTTTATCCAACGGATATCGGAAAGAAACTTTATGAAAAATTGATTGAAGAGGAAAATCGCCAGATTGCAGTGGGTCTTGCGGGGTTTTCCCAGGAAGAGGTCCGGACCCTGCTGGATCTCATGCAGAAACTGAGGACCAATATCCAGATTGATTGGAAAAATCATGAATAAGGAGGCTGGCAGCATGAAACTGGTAAAAGCAGAAAGAACAGATGCCATTCGCATCATGGAAATCATCAACGAGGCCAAGGCTTTTCTAAGGAGTCAGGGCGTCAATCAATGGCAGACGGGATATCCGGCCATGGCGGATATCAACAAGGATTTATCAGACGGCATCGGCTATGTGCTCAAGGATCAGGGACGGATTGTCGGCTATGCCGGCATCGATGCCCGCGGCGAGGCTGCCTATGACACGCTTCAGGGTCACTGGCTCAATGACGAGCCTTATCTTGTCATCCATCGGATGGCTGTCGACTGCACCATCCGCGGCAAGGGCCTTTCCCAGGAAATGTTCAAGGCCTGTGAAAACTTAGCCAGGCGTGAAGGGATTCAAAACATCCGTGTCGATACGGATGAGGACAACAAAATCATGCGCCACATCCTCGAAAAGATGGGGTTCGTCTATACGGGAACAATTTGGTTTGATAATAGCACAAAGATTGCCTTCCAAAAGGTTCTCTGATCATTTAGAGGAAGCTTTTCATCCAAGTTTTCCCCTTTATCCTATCTGACTGCGTCTAAACGGAGGTTTTCTATGCAGGCACCCAGTCACCCCGCTTCGGGGCCCTCTCTATTTTTCTGCGGGTTATCCGCCGTCCTCCTTTATGGCATCAGCGGCGGCATCCGCAGCGATATTGGAATCCTTCTGGAGCCACTCAGGGAAGCTACAGGCCTTTCTTATGGGGGCCTGAGTTTTGCCATTGCGGTCCTGCAGCTTTCCTTTGGTCTTTCGCAGCCTTTTTGGGGGCTCCTTGCAGCTAGGCGTTCCCACCGTTTCGTCCTTCTTAGCGGCGTGGGGCTTTTCCTTCTAGGGTTACTGGGGCTGTCCCTCTTCCGCTCCCTTTGGGGCCTTGTGCTCACCCTTGGTCTATGTCTAGGCTGCGGCGCTGGAGCAATCTCATTTGGTCTGCTTCTTGAAACCGTCATTTTCGCCGTAGGACCTCAAAAAGGGGCCCTCATTTCGGGCTTTATCAATGCTGCAGCCGGCCTGGGCTCAACCTTTTTTTCCCCGCTTCTTTCCAGGCTTTCCCTTGTAGGCGGAATCCCGACGGTCTCTGTTGTGCTCAGTCTGATCATGATTGGAACCCTTCCCTTTCTTTTTTATTTGACGCAGCCCCTAAAAAGAATGGTTCTTCAGGAAAAAGGTCCTGTTCCCGAAGCTTCTTTTGGCCTCCTCCTTCAAGGAGCCCTAAAGCGGCCGGAATTTCGATATCTATTGGGAGCATTTACTACTTGCGGCTTTCATATGGCGCTGATTGAAGCCCATCTTTTCTCACAGCTGCTCTCCTATGGTCTTCAAAGGCCACGCGCCGCCCACGCCTTTGCAGCCTATGGTCTGTCAACAGTCATTGGTGCGCTGATTTCCGGATATTTGTCCGGCCATGTTTCCAAAAACCGTCTTCTGACCATTTACTATGGCTTCCGTGCGGGTTTGACAGCCATATATCTCTTTTTCCTGCCAAAAACTTTCCTGTCGGCCCTTTTCTTTTGCATAGGTCTCGGCATGTCCGGCGGGGCCACAGTTACGCCGACGTCAGGAATCGTCACGGAGCGTTTTCCTCTTGCCCAATCGGCAGCACTTGTGGGACTCCTTTTTTTAGGGCATCAGCTAGGCGCCTTTCTCAGTGCATTTTTGGGCGGCATGACCGTGGCTGCAACAGGAAGCTATCAAGGCATCTGGGGAATCGATATCGTGTTTTGTCTTCTGGCGTCCTATCTAAGTGCCAAGATTTTGCCTCATCAACAAGGGAAATAGATTGGATCCAATTGTAAATCATAAATCAAAAAGGTCCCATATGGGGCCTCTTTTTTATGCACTCCCAAATAGAGCATTTCTCATAGAATAAAATAGAAGTTTTCCCGTCCCCTACGCGCCCAAAATCTTGACAAGCTCTTTCCATGCAGTACAATAAGACAGGATTACAACGTATTTTCTGATTCATAAGGAGGATTTCATTTGTCAAAAGATCGTTTATGGACACCTCAATTCATGACTATGGGGGGAGGGAATTTCTTTTATTTTCTATCCCAATATCTGCTGGTTGCGGCCATGCCGTTATACATCCTGGAAGAACTTCATGGAAACGAAAGGGACGCGGGCCTTGCCATGACGTATTTTCAGCTGGGGACCGTTTTATGCCGTCCGTTTGCAGGAAAGATCATTGATTCCTTGAACAAACACAGGCTGCTCGTGGCGGGATCATGTGCGTTCCTTCTCATCATGACGGCCTTTTTCTTTTTACGAACCTTGCCGGCCGTCTTTGGACTGCGCTTCCTACACGGTGCTATTTTTGGCGTCACATCGACGGCGGCTGCTGCCGTAGCAGCTCTTGTCCTGCCGCTTTCACGCAAAGGGGAAGGCATCGGTTACTTTGCCCTTTCAACCAATCTTGCCATGGTTGTAGGCCCCCTCGTTGGACTTCTTCTCATGCAGTATTGGGGACCATCCGCGGTCTTTTTCTTTTTGATCCTCGGGGCTCTCTTTACGCTGATTGCTATGATCTGCAACGCGCTGCCGTCCTCTGTGACCCGTCCCAGTGCCTCCTTCCGCTCTTTTTCAGTAACAGATCTCATTGAACCCCGCTCCGTCATCCCTTCTTTATTTGGGGGCTTGGTCTTTTTTTCCTATGGCGGTATGCTCACCTTTATCCCGCTTTATGCCAGAAGCCTTGGACTGGCTTCTGTAACAAGTCTCTTTTTTGTTGTCTTTGCCCTCATCATCATCGTCACACGGCCGGTCATTGGACATCTTTTTGATACAAAGGGCCCGGATTATATCGTTTATCCGGGGTTCATCGTCTTTCTTCTGGGATTCATCCTTTTTGCATCCATTTCAAGTCTCACGGGGCTGCTGCTTTCAGGAGCCGTGCTGGGACTTGGTTTTGGGGCCCTCTCACCGGCTTTTCAGACCCTTGCCGTGACCATGGCACCGCCCTCCCGGGCCGGGGTCGCCACAGCCACTTATTTTTGGGCTCTTGACATCAGTGTCGGCCTAGCGGCCTATTTACTGGGACTTGCGGCGGCTGAATGGGGCTATGCCATGATGTATGGTGTCATTTGTCCTGCCGTACTTGTCGGGGCTGCTGTCTTGTATCTTGTCTGGAGACGCAGGGAAAACTGATGAAAGAACCCGAAATAAGCTCATTTTTCCACCTTTATGCATCGCTTTCTACCCTATCATGAATCTATGACAAAGGCCCAACAGCCAATATTGGCTGTTGGGCCTTTGCTCAAAAGAAAGAAAAACCATGACGAAACTTTTCCAAATTGCCTTGCCAAGGCGGGATGGATTCTGCCGTCTGGAAGCAGAAAATCTTAACTGGCAGACAGGGATTCACGGGCCTGACGCAGACCCGCTTCCCCATAGCAGATAAAGATGGCGTCAAGCTGGGCAATCATCTTATCCTTTTATTCAGGAATCCTCCCATAGATAGGGGTGATGATGGAGGCATTTGTTGCGTCAATCAGCGTCGGATTCTTAAGACGTGTCAGGAATTCCTTCAGTTCCAAAACGCGTTCTTCTTCTGTTGCCTCCTTGAATACACCGCTTCTCACGTCCTTCATGAGCGGCGTATCGGGGAATAGGGTGAGTCCTGCAATAAGGATCCTGTCAGGGTGCAGCTGATTGAGGATGTCAGCACTCTTTTGGGCGTGTCCGAGACCGTAGCCGCGCCCCCCAATCCGCTGAAGAAAATCACTTCATATGGAAGGCCCGCTTCGATGATTTCTTCCGATGTGCAGCCCTTATTGACAAAGGAAAGGACTTCATCGTCCCCGCTCTCGATACCGATCATGATTTCATCAAGTCCATGGGCCTTGATTTTGCAAATCTCTTCGACGCTTTTGTGCTTAAAATCAGAAATGATGGCATACGTGGAAATCCGTGCCTTCGGGTAATAGGTCCGCATGAGATCCCAGACAGCAATCTGCTTTTCCGTGCTGAGAGCAAAGGAATCACCGCCGGACGCCCAGATTTTTCTTGCATCAGGCCATTTCTCCTTTGCTTCTTTGAGATCGGCCTCAATTTGGGATAAAGGCGCCACCATAAAGGGTGTATCGTGATAGAAATTGCAAAACGTACGGGCATTATGCGTTGAGCCTGCTGTGACTTCGATAAAAGGACTGTCCGCATCTATTGGCGGGCGAATGACAGGGCCATGAAAATGCCTAAAAGTGTCTCCTTTTAAATCTATATATCGCTTATTTTCGATATATTAGGGTAAAAAATAAACTGCCTGCGAGGACAGTTTACATGGTCTTGCTCTTTTCCCTCCTTTATAGTTCTGTCTTGATAAACTCGGCTAAGGCTTGGATATTCGCTTCATTTCTTCGGTAATAGGTCCACTTTCCAAAACGGGCAGACTCCAAAAGGCCTGAACGCTGCATCAGATCGAGGTAATGGGAAACAGTCGATTGGGAAATGCCCAGCTTTTCTTGGATGCTTCCAACACAGACAGCGTTCTCGAAGCTGTCCCCTTCGGGGATATGAAGACCCTGAGGAGGAAAATAGGCAGAGGGGTCTTTCAGCCAGGTGAGGATCTGGAGCCGTATGGGATTGGAAAGGGCTTTAAAAAGTTCTACCTGATTCATGGTTTTATGATATCTATAATTTTCGATTTATCAATACATTTTTGACACAAGAATCAGGTCGGGCCTTTGATCCTTTCTCCTTTCTAAAAAAGCAGTTCCCCTAAAGCCATAAGGACTTCGTGGAAACTGCTTTGCTCTTTCTTTAGATGTACTTTCCTGTTTTACTTTCCTTGCATTGGGCCACTTCTCCCGGCGTACCGCACGTAACGATGGTGCCGCCTTCTGCCCCACCGCCGGGACCCATGTCAATGAGATAGTCGGCATTGCGGATGACGTCGAGGTCATGCTCAATAACAACAACGGTCGCTCCTTGCGAAACAAGCTCATCAAAGACGTGAAGGAGTGTCTCCGTATCAAGGGGATGAAGGCCGATGGTCGGTTCATCAAAGACAAAGATTGTATCTTCCTGCCCCTTCCCCATGTCGCTGGCAAGTTTCAGCCGCTGCGCTTCACCGCCGGAAAGGCGGGGCGTTGCTTCTTTCAGCGTCAGATACCCCAGGCCCAAGTCTTTCAGGATGCGCAGTTTTTCCGAGACCTTCTTGAGCCCCTTGGCAGCCTCAAGGGCATCATCGATATCCATAGCCATGAGTTCCGGCAAGGAATATGCCGCGTTGCTTTTCTGCATCTTCTTTTTCACAAGGTCCGCTTCTTTTCGGTACCTCGTTCCATGACACTCCGGACAGGTAATGATCACATCAGGCAGGAACTGGACGTCAAGGTTGATTTCCCCCGTGCCATCGCAGAGCGGGCAGCGCAGGCTCCCCGTATTATAGGAAAAGTCCCCTGCTTTAAGGCCCTGTGCCTTTGCCTCCGGCAGGCGGCCGTAGACTTTGCGCAGTTCATCATGGACATCGGCGTACGTTGCCACCGTAGAGCGGACATTGATTCCTATGGGCGATGCGTCGATGAGTTTAATCCCGTGAATGCCTGACGCGTCAAGACGTGTCACATGGGGCGGAAGTGCCTCCCCTTTCGTTTGGGCAAGGACGGCCGGGATAAGACTTTCAAGAACCATGGTTGTCTTGCCTGAGCCGGAAACACCGGTGACCACCGTAAGACGGCCTTTGGGAAAGGTCACACTGAGGGGTTTTACGGTATGGATTCCACTTGTTTCCATATGGATGGTGCCCTTTTCAAAAAGTGCTTTTTTCCCGCAGGCATCACGGACTAAGTGGTGACCGCCTTTTTGAAGGAAAGGGCCGATCTTTGAAGTGTGACGCTTTGCCGTATCAGCCACAGTCCCCGTTCCGATGACGCGACCTCCTTTGGAGCCGGCGCCGGGCCCCATTTCAATGAGCCAATCACACGTAGACAGGACCTGCGTATCATGGTCTACAAGAACGATGGAGTTTCCGTCGCGGATAAGGTCCTGCATGACACCCATGAGGCCTTTGAGATTCTCCGGATGAAGACCAATGGATGGCTCATCAAGGATATAGAGGACACCCGTCGTTCGGTTCCGTACAGCCCGAGCCAGCTGCATCCGCTGCCTCTCTCCGTTTGATAAGGTCGCAGCTTCCCGGTCCAAGGTCAAATAAGAAAGGCCCAGATCCATAAGACGCTTGGCGTTTTCGAGAAAAGCATCGCAAATGCTTTGGGCCATGGGGCGCATGGTTTCAGGAAGACTTTCGGGAACTCCTTTGACCCACAAGACGAGGTCCTTCAAGGTCATATGCGTCGCGTCGGCAAGGGAGATCCCGCGCACTTTCGGGGCCCGCGCCTTTTCGGAAAGACGGGTGCCATGGCACTCCGGGCAGGTTTCCTGGGTCAGGAAGCGTTCGACTTTCTTCATGCCCTTTTCGTCCTTTACTTTGGCAAGCGCATTTTCGACGGTATAGATGGCATTATAGTACGTGAAGTCAAGTTCACCGGCAACGTTCGTACTTTTAGCCTTGTAAAAGATATGTTTCTTCACGGCAGGACCATGATAGACGATGTCCTTTTCCTTTGCTGTAAGATCCTTAAAAGGAACATCGGTCCGCACGCCCATGGCGCGGGCAACCTCCTTCATCAGGGACCACATCAGGGTCTGCCAAGGAAGGACGGCCCCTTCATCAATGGTTAAGGTCTCGTCAGGGACGAGGGCATCCACATTGACGGTCTTGACCTTTCCCGTCCCCTCACAGCGCGGGCAGGCGCCTTGGCTGTTGAAAGACAGTTCTTCTGCAGAGGGAGCGTAAAAATGGGCTCCGCAGGTCGGGCAGATAAGTTCTTTTTCCGCCGCGACGGCAAGGGACGGTGGGACCTCATGACCGTTTGGGCAGCGGTGCACCGCAAGACGGGAAAAAAGGAGACGCAGACTACTAAGAAGCTCCGTTCCTGTCCCAAAGGTACTGCGCATGCCAGGAACACTGGGACGCTGGTGCATGGCAAGGGCAGCCGGAACGTAAAGGACTTCATCCACGTCCGCCTTGGGGGAAAAGCTCATGCGCCGCCTTGTGTACGTCGACAGGGAATCGAGGTAGCGCCGGGACCCTTCCGCATAGAGGACGCCTAAGGCAAGGGATGATTTGCCCGATCCCGACACACCGGCAATGCCGACAATTTTTCCAAGAGGAATATCGACATCAATATTTTTAAGATTATGGACCCGCGCACCGCGGACCTTGATGGCTTCTTTCATGATTCCATCCCTTTTCTTTCCAGTCTCATTTTCTGCTCTGTTTCCTAAAGGCCAAACGCCCTGTCGTAGACAATGGTCCCTGCAAGCGGAGCCGCATCAGGAATGAGCTTTATGGCCATAAAATATTCTTTAGGAAAAGCTGCTGGCGGCGTAATTCCCCATTTTTCTGCCGCTTCATAACCCAACCGGCCATAAAATGCAGGATCCCCCAAAACGGCTGCATAAGCAAATCCCGCCTTTGCGGCAAGCGTATGACCTTTTTTTACAAGAGCGGTCCCAATCCCGCTTTTTTGAAAACAAGGCTTCACAGCAAGGGGCGCCAAGGCAAGGATGGTTTCTTGGGATACCCTTGCTTTTGTAAAAAGGATAAACCCTGCGGGCTTAGCTTCCCGTTCAGCCATAAGGGCTAAGTCTGGGAGAAAGGCAGGCCCTTGCCGCAGCCGGGCCACAAGCGCGGCTTCCGTCCCATCCGAATAAGAAGCCGTGGCAAAAGCCTGCTTTACTAGGTCCTCAATAGCAGTCCAGTCTTGTTCCTGTACCTTTCGAATCAGATCCATCATCAATCCTCCCTACCTTGTTGGAGTATCTTTCTGCTCCCTGCCTTTTATTTCATTAGGAAGGAAGCCTAGTCGGCTCAAAAAAGGCGTCGAGATCCCTCACGATGGCGCCGTCAATTTTTCCTTTACAGGCTAGTTCCCTCATGATGGCAATGGTCTTTTCATGTGAGAATCCCTCTTTATACGGCCTTTTTTCCGTCAGGGCCTGATAAATATCGAGACAGGCCATGAGGCGGTCTTCAAAGGAAAGTTCCTTGCTGCAAAGGCCCTTTACGTAACCGCTTCCATCCAGTTTCTCATGATGGAAAGAGGCCCAGTCCCGGATATCTTCAAACCCAGGGATTTCATCAAGGACTTCATAGGTCCAGCGGACATGGTTCTTCATGATTTGGAACTCTTCTGCAGTCAACGGCCCTGCTTTTTCAAGGATGGAAGAAGGCACCTGCAATTTTCCATAATCATGGAGGCTCGCCGCCAGAAGAAAACGTTCCTGCTTTTCTTCATTCCATCCATATTTTTGGGCCATGGCAAGGGCCTTCATGGCAATTCCGTGAGAATGGTCCTTCGTAAAGGAGGACTTATTATCGACAATCCGCTCAAAAAACCGGGTGATGGTAAGCATATCTTTTAGGCTGTACTCACAGGCATGGCTTGGTACGACCGATTTGAGGAGCCTATTTAGAGGAATCTCCTGGAGTTTTTGTACAGCCTCATAGGTCAGGTTCTTTTCAAGAAGGACCAAGGCATCATGGGAAAATTCGATATGTTCGAGCCCAAGCAGATCACGGACCATCTCCCTAAATCCGCTTTCCGACAGGGACAATAAATCGTAACGGATATCCATGCGGTCAGCAAGGTAGAGCACTTGGGCTCGCTTGTCAATGGCATCTTCCCTAAGCCCCATGGGGCCTGTTCCATTGGCCCATTCGTGGTGCATCATGACAACCCCTTTGATTTGGGAATAAAAAGGCATATCCTGCAAAAGGTCCTTCCCTTTTTGGGCATGGATACTGGCGTCATCTACAACCCGACCATTGGAAAAAGTGCCGCTGAAGGGTTTCCTATTTCGGGCAGCATCCCGCATTTCCCGAATGGTCTCTACAGACCCGCAGTCATGGAGCAAAGCAGCAAGGACAAAGGCCAGCCGCTCATCAGGGGACCACGGAAGGCTGCGCGTCATCAGGTAGGACAGATAGGCAACTCGCTTACCATGCCCGACCGTGGCGCCGACAAGGTCATGTTCCTCCCGGTCAAGGGCCTCAATCATGGGTAGGAAAAAATAGAGAGGATCAAGTTTCACAATAAGTCCTTTCTGTCAGCTGAGAGGGCATTTTTTTGAAGAAATGACCAAAGAGCCCTGCAGCCAGCCACAATATCACGATAGCTTGCTTCAAAGTCCCGGGTATACCAAGGATCGGCTACATCCCGGGGATGATCCGTATAATCAAGGAGCAGCGATAGTTTATGGTCCCTATCCCCACCACAGATGCGCCGCATGTCATGGAGGTTTTCCGCGTCCATGCCGATGAGATGATCATAGAAAGCATAATCAGCCCGCGTCAACAGGACTGCCCGCTTTCCTACAGGGTCAATGCCATGACGCAGAAGTGTCTCCCGAGCCGGCGGATAGACAGGATTTCCTACACCGCCAGCAATTTCGTCCGTTGTCGTTGCCGCGGAAGCAATGAGGAAATCTGCCTCCTGACCGGCCTTTTTGGCTATATCCCTAAAAACAAACTCCGCAACGGGGCTTCTACAAATATTGCCATGGCACACAAATAGGATTTTTACAGCCATTTTGAAAGTCCTCCTGCTGTTCGAGTCAAAAGTGACACCTCCTGTCTGCTACCGCTAAAAGGTTTAATACGCTGTTCAGCCGACTGTCTTATATGGCCTCCATCACGTCGAGCAGGTGCTGATACGTGTCGACGTCGTGGTAGACGACGTCCTTGTTGGATAGGGTCTTGAACAGTTGCTTTGCGCAGCTGATTTTTGCCTGCTCGATGGGCTTCAGGTTCAGGCTTTCCATCGTGCCCTTGGTCTCCGCGATGAAGAAGATGTGCTTCACGCTTCCCTTGCTGAAGGCGATTGCCCAGTCAGGCGCATAGTTGCCGACGGGCGTCGGTATCTGGAAGCCGCGCGGCAGCTTGGCGTAGACCACGACCTTCTCGTCCAGTTCCAGCTCTCCGGCAAAGGCCTTCTCGCCATCCGAGTCCGGGAACACGTAGTCTTGCACGTTCTTCTTGGCCTCGATTGCGCGGGCGAAGTCCGTGTTCTTCTCGGCCGTGAAGATGGCGCTGTCGTAGGTGCCTTCCGTCTGGTTGTACTGGATCTGCTCCACGATCATCGTGGCCTTCTCCTCGTCGATCAGACGGATGGCTTTGGCGATGAACTCCTCCGGGTTGTTCTGGTACATGGCGAAGGTCTGGGGCTTGATGCCCTTGAGGATTCGGGCGGTTGTCCGGCGCGTGAGCTTGGCTCCTTGGGCCACCTTGCCGACCAGATCGTAGCGAACGGAGCTGCCCTCCGCTCGGTCGAGGTTGTAGGTCACGCTGGTTTCCGCCACGAAGCCGATCCCGGCTTTGACCTTCTCGGTGCTCCAGTCCTGTCCCTGCTCGCCTTGGGTCACGGTGTATTGCAGCTTGGCGACGAACATCTTCTCGTCGATGTGCCGGATTGCCTTGGCGATGAGCTCCTCGCCGTCGAACGAGACGGTGTACGCGTACTTGTGGTTGATGTAACCCCAGAGGGTCTGGAACTCCTTCTTGTAGAAGTTGTCGTTGAGCGCGTTCTCACGGACCTTGGTCTCGTGGCCGTCGCTTACCATGCCGTCGAGCGCGTGCTCATCGAACACGCTTTGGATCAGCGCGTGCACGCCGTCCGCAATCTCCCTGCAGCTATCGGGAAGCGGGGCGAGTGCGTTGTTCGCAAGGTCCGTCCGGTACTGGTCCGAGACGTGGTCATCGTCGTCGATGTAGTCGTTCTTGATGAGGTAGCGGTAGATGTCGTGCGCCTGCCTGTCGCTGACCGTTTTCTCGACACCGTCCAGAACGATGGTCTTTCCAGCGAAGTAATCCTCGGTCGCCTTGGTCGGGCGGTCATAGAGGTCCTCGCGTATGCCGCGCTGAAGGTCGGCAACGAAGTCCTTGTAGCCGTCGCTTGCGATGACGGTCAGTTGGTTGACCTGCTGCACCGCGTCTCCCAGCATGGCCGTATCCATCCGGTCGCCATTCTGGTTCACGCAGAGCCTGAGTCCCCGTCCGACCTCCTGCCGCTTCTGCGTCGGCGAGTTGCCGCCGTGCTTGAGCGTGCAGATCTGGAAGACGTTCGGGTTGTCCCATCCTTCCCTCAGGGCCGAGTGCGAGAAGATGAAGCGCACGGGATTGTCGAAGGAGAGCAGCCGCTCCTTGTCCTTCAATATCAGGTCGTAGGCGGACGTGTCGTCGCTCTCGTCGCTGCCGCGCTTGAGCTTGCTGTCGACCTTGCGGCCCTTCTTGTCGATGCTGAAGTAGCCCGCATGCGTGCTGTGCACGTCGATGGACCTGAGGTAGCGCTCGTAGGGCGTGTCGAACAGCGTCAGGTACTCGTTCAGGATGTCCGTGTACTCCTGCTCAAAGATGTCGCCGTACTCGGAGTTCGTCTCGTTGCCGTCCTCGTCGTACTTGCGGTACTTCGCCACCTCGTCGATGAAGAACAGGGACAGGCACTTGACGCCCCGGTCGAAGAGCGCCTTCTCCTTCTCGAAGTGCGAGCGGATTGTCTCACGGATCTCAACGCGTCGCATGTCCGCCTCCGACACGTCGCCGGTGACCTCGCCCGCGTGAATCGTCACGCCGTTGGTGAAGCTCACCTCGCCCCGGATCGGGTCGATTGCGCTGACGTGGTAGCCGCGATACTGCTCCATGCCCTTTGACAGCGCGTACAGGTCGTCGTCCACGCCTACCTGCCGGGTCTCCCGGTTGATGGACTTCTGGTAGGCGATCTCGAACTCCAGCCGTGCCATCGGCGG
>ERZ791671.170-NODE-170-length-62892-cov-12.3705_pt1 | contig 62892 bp, 60 predicted proteins | sample MGYA00510052_ERZ791671 | MGnify/ENA primary metagenome ERZ791671 (study PRJEB30046, sample SAMN00715231) | human gut metagenome | study: EMG produced TPA metagenomics assembly of the A metagenome-wide association study of gut microbiota in type 2... | reverse complement strand
TATAAGAGTCAATGAAAGCGTAAGCTGGTGGAGCAGTAAGAGCATAGCATTACAACTGTCGGGTGGGAAATGTCCTGCACCGCCAACAGCAAGTAGGGCATCAAAGAGCTCTCCACTATCTTTGATAGCGGAATGCTCCTGCCGTACCTTTGACAGAGGGGTGTTCTGGCTATAATCGATTCACTCGACCATGGACAGAATATCTCTATGGCAAACTATTAGAGGATGCGGACATCGGTGTGGGCGAAGATTACAGTAAAGAAAATTCTACGATTATAAGAGTCAATGAAAGCGTAAGCTGGTGGAGCAGTAAGAGCATAGCATTACAACTGTCGGGTGGGAAATGTCCTGCACCGCCAACAGCAAGTAGGGCATCAAAGAGCTCTCCACTATCTTTGATAGCGGAATGCTCCTGCCGTACCTTTGACAGAGGGGTGTTCTGGCTATAATCGATTCACTCGACCATGGACAGAATATCTCTATGGCAAACTATTAGAGGATGCGGACATCGGTGTGGGCGAAGAGTAAAAATATCATACAAATACGATTGTGGCTTCAAACATATGTTAGAACAAACTACGTATAATAACCAGGAATGTTCGCGACAGAATAACAACAAACGGCTTTCCATGGAAAATATTTACTATTTTCCACGCTGGAATGTAAGTATTAAAAGAGAGGTTCAGCCGTCGGCAGACTCGATTTTCAAACAGTCCACACCGGTGTTTCCCGATATGAACTGTTTAAATTATGATTATATCAGTCTATATCATAGCCTATCATGATACTGTCATTGATAAGCAGATAATAATAACCGTTACCACAATTTCGGAATTCCTTGTTGAAGCCGGCAATCATATCACCGTTTTCTCGCGGCTCACACCAGAGTGTACCGTCATAACCGCAAAAGTCAAACCTATAGCTTGAATACTTCTCTTTCTTCTTGAAGGCTTCCCTGAAGCATGCCAGCACCATGTAGCCGCAATACTTCTCGATGGTGCTCAATCTGATACATTTTCCGTCAATACCTGTTCCTGTGGTTATATGGTTCTCGTAAAGGGATTTTGTCAAATCAGCATCTGCAATCCTGCGCAACCAATCATTTGTATGTGTGGCAAGTCTGGCAAGTTTCTGATATTTGAGAATCATTTTCTTTTCTGCCTCTTCTTCATTTTCAGTGGTCGGATAATAGACTTTCTCAATGCTTGACCAGGCATTGAAAACATAACCTCGTTTGCGTTTACCTTTTGCAATAATGCCAATCACTCCCTCTCCGTCACTGCGGTTAATGAACAACTTTCTACGTTCTCCACTAACTCTGACATACAATGATGTGGGGTTCTTTTCGTTGCGAAGATACTCTTCTGCCGGATGAATCTTTTGTACTTCCATATCTATAAGTATTAAAATTAATCATTTCCCTTTTGTGAAATCGTGACAATTTCAAAGGGCTTCAAATTTTCACGCTCCTGGCACTGTGAGACATGGAAAATAAGACAAGTAAATGGCTACAGATTTGTATGGAATACCCAAATCTCTGATTTGCGAAGGTTGCCATACCAATCTGAGGAACATTAGAGAAACGGTACTTGGTGTTCGGACATTCACAGTAATTTTGCGATGAAAATCTGACAAGCCGTGAATTGTCAGCATACAAAAAGCTTATATAATATGCTTTTAGCAATTACAAAAAGGCGAATTTTAATCCAACTACAAAGGGATTATTCCACTTGTAAATCAATTATTTATGAAATAATCTTTCAATCATCCAATGTCCACATGTGTACATGTATACACCTATACAAGTGGACTTATATACATGTTTACATATAGCCATGTATTCACGTCTATATGAATACATGTATACAAAAAGCCACCAACAAATCCTAAGACCTGATGATGGCTCAAAACTACAAGACAATATCAATTGACGTAGGCGTAGCTTACGTTGAAGCAGGTGTCGGAAACCTTTGCAGTCGTAATAACCATTGACCTGCCAGAGTTCGTGAAACAGTATTCAAGTATTGCCTCGTTTGCCGGGGCAATCAGAAAATAATGCTCCTTCAAATATTCAATAACCAGACGGCTATTAGCTATCAGCTCTGTATCTATTACCGAATACAGTGCCCCATTTGAAGAGTAAAAGCTATATAGGATGCCCTCATTACCGTTGACCGTTTTGTAAGTGAGCTGAATAGTACTGGATATTGCTGTCTCCGATACAAGACCATATCGCTTCATCGAAAACTCCATATAGTTCTTGACCTCGTCTATGGTTGAACCTTCAACATGATAAGGCTCCGTCCATACTTTCAGCTCCGGCTGAAGCTCTTCAACGTCATCCAAAATGTTGTCTTTACCACAAGAAGTTAATACCAATGGTACTGCCATCAGAAATACTACAATGGCAAATGAGAAGTATTTATTCACATTCATAATATTTTGATTGTTATTGACTTAACTATATTTGTGTATTCACGTGTACGTGTAACATGTATATATTGCTACATGTACACATATCCACACGTACACATGGATACATGTATACACGTTTACATTACATCATTGATGTTTTTAGACTTGACCTTCCGAGCCTTGCCATGCTTCGCCTCGTATGCCTCGATGCCCTGTTTCATCACATACTCCATAAAGGCACGTATGGTGAAACCCTCCTTGTAAGCTATTGCCTGTACCTTATCTACAAGTTCCCTGGAGCAGATAAAAGAGAAATGTCGCCAGGAATTGTCCGGTTGCTCTTTACGTTCTGCCTTGAATGACCGTTTTTCCTGTTTTGGGATTGGCTTGGTTTCAGGTATCTGTTCAACTGTTTTATTGTCAGGACTGATAACGGCACTGCCCAGAATATTGCCAAGCAGAATGTCCATATTGTTTTTTGCCATAGTTGTTACTGGTTACGTGAAAGAATTTCCTCCGTAAGTGCAAGATAATCCTTTGCACCGTTGGAATTTGAATCATACTCGAATATACTTTTGCCACTACCGGCTGATTCCGCCAAAGCAATATTCTCACGAATGCGGGTATTCATGGTGATACTTTCGTAACGTTCCTTTACAGCCTGTTCCACAACTTTGTTCAGTTTGCGATGATTGAATCTGGCGATGAACACACCGCCCAGGCGAAGCGACGGCTTGACCCGTTGCAAGGTGGTGACAAATGCGTCCAGCATCCTCATGCCTTTCAACGGAAGAAGCTCCGGTGTCATCGGTACGATGATCTCATCAGCGGCAATAAAAGCATTGGTAGTGACAATACCAAGAGAAGGCGGACAGTCAATCAGGATATAGTCATAGTCCTTCCTGACTGGTTCAAGAAGATTACTAAGCAACCGCTCTCTTGCCAACAGGTTGGTCAAAGCTATTTCCGCACTTGCCATTTCAAGGGAAGAAGGAACAATGTCAAGATTCTTCCGGATATGTTTTACAGGCAATGGAACACCGTTTACCAATGAATCAAAAATGCTCGTCTCAATTTCATCCTCATTAGGTATGAAATACAGTGTCAGGTTTGCCTGTCCGTCAAGGTCTATAAGCAGGACTTTCTTGCCTTTCATTGCCATACAAGCCCCGATAGAGGCAGTTGAAGTTGTCTTTGATACGCCACCTTTATGGTTGGCGAAAGTGATGATTTTCTGTGACATACTATTTGTTTTTATGTTTATATGTTTCAATGTATTCTTGTATTCCTGTTTACACGTGTACTTGTCTACATGTATCAATGTATACAAAGGTAAGTGTATGATATACAAATACCTACCAATGTCTCCTAACAGTTGAGAGCTGTTAGGGAAAGTGTTACGTTATCATAGAAAACGTACTTCCTAAAGCGGGGCACAAGGCTTTCTCATGCCCCAGTGGTTATACTTATTCGAATGTGAAAGGATGGATGTAGAAATAGGTCTCTTCGCTCTCGTATCCATAGCTATTGATAAAGTCCACCATTTCTTTCTCACTACGGTCTCCCTGTCCGATACCGGTCTTTGATGTCCATTCAGCTATGGCATCCTCAATGGTGTCAAAAACATCCTCACAGGCATCCTCGAAAGGTTCGCCGTATGAACTCACACAACATTCTTCGGGAAAGAAATCCCCCTCGTCATGGGTATAGAACAAATCACATCCACTTTCGCAACATCTGTATGAAATACTCAGCTCATCACCCAATATCCGGTTTATTTCAAGGAAGAATTCGTTACATGCATCCCATGCGGTTTCTGTATCAAATGAAAGGAGGTAATAATCGTTCTCCTCTTCTTCCTCATATTCTGCCCAATAGATATGCCCTCTTACACTGATTTGCTTTTTCTCATAGTCGATGCCGTAATGCTCGGCAAGCTTGAACAGCCATATGTCCTTACTGTCCACTTCCATATTCTGAAGGGTTGTCCACAAGTTGTTTACAGCCTCACGTGTCCCTGTGACCTTGTAGGTTGTTGTCGCTAAATTTGCCATATCATTGAATTTTAAAATATTACCACTCCGTATAATAACTCTGGTCGTTGTTTTCGCATTCCTCAGCCCATTCTTCATCGGTAAAGTCACTGTGCAGACACTCATCACTGCAGTAGTAGGCTACCCCCATGTCTGCGCAATACCCAGCACGCATCAGCTTGCCACACTCTGAGCATCTTCTGCAAGCCTTGTCGGTATCCCACCAAAAGTCAGTGAAAGACTCGGCTATGACATCCTCACTGGTGTTCTCATCCCACTTGTCTATGTAGAACTCTGCAAAACTGTTCAACTCCGGCTCTGTGTAGAGCATCTTTTCAGTACCGCTAACTGCCTTGGTCAGTCGGCTCAGGATTGATTGGATTGTTATCATAATATCATCTGTTTTTTTCTTCCCTCTCGTAGATCAACTACTTCGGGAACACATATAAATTTTGTTGCACCTAGAAGGTGTCGGGGCTGTCTCTGCAAGGTTTTGCACCAAAATACTACCCGTAGGTGTGGAGATTTTGCGGCAAAGCGAAGCCCTGACCTTGCTGATGACAAGACCGGACATTTACCTTCGCAACGGAATTTATGCCAGTTCCCAGAAGTCAGTGTATGAGGAACGAATCTCGGCAAGGAGAAGTATAAGCATAAAAAGAGCGACCCGAAGGCCGCTCTATTGGAGAGAGGAAAGGCTTTACTTGCCCTTCCTGGGGTTTTTCTCCTGAGCTGCAGGAGTTTCCTCCTTTTCAACAGCTTCATAGAACCTGGTGGCTACAAATGCCACTCTGTTGTGCTTGACACCGTCAGCATCCTGCCATTCCTCCGGACGGAAATAGCCTTCAACCGTGAGAAGTGCTCCTTTGACAAGGCGGTCAAAGGATGTTGTATTCTCATTCTTGCGCCATGCCTCGACGTTTATAAAAGCGGAAGTGCGGGTTGTTTCCTCGCCTGATTTCTCAGTGCGGCTGATTGCCAAAGGGAAACGTGCAACGCTTGCGGTTGAGAACTGATGGATGCTTGCATCCTTACCTACAAAACCAGAAACTACGAAAGAATTTTCCATTTTCTTCATGACATTGAAATTTTAGAAGTGAAACATTTATTTTTTACGTTGCCATCAAAGTTGGCAAGGATAGCAGTAAGGCAAGTAATTGCCGGATTATTTCACCGTCAGGCGGGAAAAGTTTTCCGATAAGCGGCAGCAGGAAAAGTTTTTGAAAAAATTCAGGGAATAAGGCTCTGGTACTTGCAGTATGCGGCTTGCACTAACTTCGCAACAGGAAAAAGTAAGTGTCACGGCTTCGTCCAAAATGAGAAGTGAAGGGAATGGCCTGATATTCTTGTGCCTGGTCATGGAAAGGATGCTGTTCTCATATTCAGACTCGACATGTTTCACAGATCCATGGCAAGCAATCCAGACATGGTAAAAGCGATAACTCACAAACTTCACCATGAACTTAGTATGGCATAGCAAGAGAAATACAAAACTCCGCACTCTGCATCAAAAGGTCTGAACACGGAAGCTATTCAAGAGGATGGAAGCCAGAGGTGAAGCAAAACAAGGCTTATGACACTCTTATGAGTTATGAAAAGGAATAACTCAGCAAGGAAAAAAGAAGGACAAAGCCAATCGATTCAAGAGCGGACTTCAGTCCTAATCTGGCTTATTGCAAGTTTATAGTTTAGATTTACCCATGTATATATACATGTATTTTAAATTCAATTGACTTGATTGATTCAGCCTACAATAGGAAAGTATAATCATTTTTCTTTATTGAAGGACTTCCAGGTGTACAATACTTTGGTTAAATAACATTTATGAGGATAAATATCTGATGATTTTCCGTACAAAAGCACCACAATTAGAAATATTTGTGGTATATTTGTACGGATTAAGATGGCAGGCAATGAAGAAATTAAATTCGTACATATCATCAGCTGACATGAAAGAGAAAGGACGTACCGCTTATTACAAGATGTTGGAAAGTGTGCGTCAAGGTGAACTTGTGCAGGTCCGGCGAGGACTGTATGCCAACACTGACCAACTTTCAGACAGCATGATTGACATAGATGCGATTATTCCTGGCGGCATTCTTTGCCTATGGTCTGCTTGGAGTATACATCACCTTTCTACTTCTATGCCACAAGCTTTTCATGTCGCCATAAAAAGGGATCGAAAGGTAGTAACACCCTCATATCCCCCAATAGAGCTTCATCATTATACGGCTTCTATTTTGGAAATCGGAGTAATCAAAATGAACGTAGAGAATTACAATATCAGAATCTATGATATAGAAAGGTGTGTATGCGATGCCATTAAGTTCCGAAATAAGGTAGGTATGGATGTATGCTCAGAAATCATTGATAACTATCTTAGCAAACCGGAACGGAATATCAGTAAACTATTGGATTATGCCCGGAAGCTCCGCGTGGGAACAATCCTCGAAAATTATCTGCAAATCAAATTATGAGTAAAGAACAAAATAAGAATTACGGAAAGTCAATCAGAGCAAAGCTCCTGAATGTTGCTAAAAAAGAAAATACATTCTATCAGACGATACTGACACGATATTTTCAGGAACGATTGTTATACAGAATGTCACAAACACGTTATCGTAGCAATTTCTACCTTAAAGGTGGAGCACTCATGTATGCCTATGAACGGTTTGCCGCACGTCCTACATTGGATATTGATTTTCTTGGTAACAATATAAGCAATGAAGGTACTTCAATAATAGCAGCATTCAAGGAAATATGTTCCGTACCCTTTGAAGAAGATGGAGTGGTATTTGACGTTGAGCACATCACCGCCCAAAATATCACAGAGTTTAAAGACTATCATGGAATACGCCTAAGTATACCGGTAATGATGGATTCAATCTCACAAGTACTGACCATGGATATTGGTTTTGGCGATGTGGTTACACCTTCACCTGTCAATCTGGATTTTCCAATATTGTTGGAGCATCTGCCTTGTGCAAATATCCTGGCATATTCTCTGGAAACCGTTATTGCTGAAAAGATGCATGCCATAATAGACCTTGCCGATCAGAGCAGTCGTATGAAAGATTATTATGACCTGCATAGAATACTAAAGGAGGAAGAATATGACACAGAGGTTCTACAGGAAGCGATAATACGTACATTCGAGAACCGGCACACACCTTACGATGCGAATACGATGTTCTTCCGAAATGATTTTGGTATTAATCAGCAAATGGAAGTAAGATGGAAAGCTTTCATGCGTAAAATCACGAAGACTAATGATATTGCCTTCTCAGAAGTTGTAGCATTCATACAGGAAACACTACGCCCATATTGGGAAAACATACCGCATGAATAATACAGACTATAACATATATGAATTTCCTGAATGCGAATCCATAGTCATTTCTGGAGATATTCACGGGGATTTTAATCTTCTCGTGAATAAAATGTGTGTGCAATACAGAATGGAAAATACTCTTATGATAGTAGCTGGAGACTGTGGATTTGGATTTCAAAACAAAGGCTATTATGAGAATATTGTCAAAAGGAATGCCAAGCGTATGAATGCGGCGAACAATTGGATTCTTTTCGTTAGAGGGAACCACGATAATCCTGCCTATTTCGATGGCAAGACATTCAGACATAAAAGATTTATAGCCATCCCGGACTATTCAATTGTAAAAGCATGTGGGCATACATTGCTCTGCATAGGTGGAGCTATATCCATTGACCGCTCATACAGGCTGAACGCTTGGGAACAAATCCAAAAGAAACGCCATCAGCCGAGTTTGGATATGGATAAAGAAATATACGAGCCAAACTATTATTGGTCCAACGAGAAACCTGTATTCAATACTGAACTGCTTGGAAAAATAATGTCAGAGCAGTCTATCGACACTGTTATAACTCATACATCACCGTCATTCTGTGAGTTACAAAACAAGAATGGTCTTTCCGAATGGGGCAGTAATGATGCACAACTATTGGCTGATGTACAGCAGGAGCGGCAAACTATGGATTCCATCTATCACTTACTCAAAGAAAGCCAAACTGTTACCCACTGGTGCTATGGGCATTTTCATCAGAGTTGGCATAGCAACATCGAAGAAATTCTATTCAAAATGCTCGATATTATGGAGTTCTACGAAATAAAAAACATTGCCATAATGAGGTAAATTCTTAAGAGCTATCCAACAGAATATATGATTTCAGCAAGGGAAAAAGATAAGTAAAGCCCTCCATCTGTCAGAATGCTGTTCTGGTTGATGAAGGGCTTACTATAAGTTTAAAGTTTAGATTTACCCATGTATATATACATGTATTTTAAACTCAACTTACTTGATTGATTCAACCTGACAACAAGATAAACCATTAAGTTTACAAGTTTAATGTAACTCATATATGTATATATGAATTGATAAACTTATTGGTAAACTTCACCCTTGATACAAGAAGATGAACCTCTTTTCTCTTTGTTGAAAAATTTGAATTGTATATTGATTTCAACCTTATGCTGAATGGACATGCCGTGCGTATTTCAGAAATTCTATACAACCAGCATATACGTGAATGTCTCTTTCTCCTTGCTGAAATTGTTGGCGGTGGAATCACACCTGATGAAGTCTTGGGAAATATATTCAATACATTCTTCGGGAGAAAGTGTGATGAAACTTTCATCAAAGAAGGAATAGCGTCATGACGAGGTTTTGATGCCCAACATCCATCATCGTGACGTTCACAAAATATCATGTCATTTTTATTACAGTTGTACTAAACACATGATTTACAATGCGTTTCACACTACTAAGCAACTAAGTAGCCATTATTCCAACCGTAAACAAAAGTTAAATGCGTTAAAGTGACCATGTGAAAGAAAGTATACTATCTGAAAATATCGCTCTTGAACCGTTTAAAGCATAACTATCTGATAATCATATATAGTTAAAAACTGTATTGGCAAGTAAGTGGTGATTACCAACGATTAGTATATATCATCAATGATTATTAAGGCGTTCATTTTGAACGCCTTTCTTTTTAGCCTTATAAGCGATGATTATCGTTTATAGGGCTTTTTCAGCTCATTTTTGTACCGTATTTGTTGCTCGCTTGTTACTCTCCGATTTTAGGTCGGAAAGGTCGTGGAGAAAGTTGACTATAGTTGACTATGATTTACGATAGTTGAACAAAATGGAGAAATAACAAGAGAAATAAACCTCTAAAAGCAACGAATATGGCAACAAGCAAAATGAAAATCAAGAAGGTATGTGAATGGTGTGGAACAACATTCTATGCCCAGAAACTAACGACTCGTTTCTGTTCTCATCGATGTAGCAACCTTGCATACAAGGAAGCTGTTCGGCAAAAGAGAATACAAGAAGTAGAAACCAAAGTCCAAACGGTCATCAGAGAACAACCCATATCTGATTTTAAGGACAAAGAATACCTGTCATTCAAAGAGGCTGCAACTTTATTAGGGCTGAGCAAACAAGCCATTTATAAAATGGTATATGCTGGAAAGCTGCAAGCATTCCGCATAAGTAGCAGGTTATCTTTTATCCGTAAAGGAGATATTGACCGAATGCTAGAAGCTCGTCCCTATGAACAGCGACAGCCTAAAGACACCATTCCCATCACCGACTTCTACACCACTGCCGAAGTGAAAGAGAAATACCATGTAAACGAGTCATGGATATTTGTAGTAGCCAAGAAGAACAATATCCCCCGGACTTTCAATCGTGGCAAGACCTACTGGAGTAAGAGACACATAGATGCTTACTTTGCCAAGAAAGCCCCGAATCCTGATATTGCTGGATGGTACAGTACCCAAGAAATGCAAAAAAAGTTCGGCATGACCTTATCCGCCATCTACTGTTTCGTTTCCAAGAATGCCATTCCGAAGAAGAAAGAGGGCATCATGGTGTACTATTCCAAGAAGCATGTGGATATAGCGAAGGGCATTGCAGCACCCGAAGAACCGCAATATTATACGGTAGCCGAAGCGATGGAGAAGTTCAACCTCACCCGTGACCAGCTCTATCATTATGCGAAGTATCATAACATCCCAAAGGTCAAGAAAGGCAAATACACGCTTATCTCCAAACCTGAATTGGATAAACTACTCGCAGCCCCAAAGATTGAATAAGTTATTTTTCGGTGAATGTACCCACCATTGAATCACCTTATTCCTTTGCACCAAACAAATGTAAAACTCTAAATATTAAACAGTATGTCACACACGTGTACAAAAGTAACAGTTCGTCAGAGAGCGATTCGGAATAATCGTATCTCCTTGTATCTGGATTATTATCCGGCAGTCCGTAACCCCGAAACAATGCAGATGAGCCGCAGAGAATACCTCGGCATCTACATCTATGCCCATCCAAAGAACGAAATGGAACGAGAGTTCAACAACGATATGTTGAACAAGGCAGAAGCTATCCGCTGTATTCGAGTACAATCGCTCATCAACGAAGAGTTCGGTTTTTTGGATAAGACCAAGCAGAAAGCCGACTTCCTCGCCTACTTCAAGAAGATGTGCCGGAACAAAGATCAGAAATGGCAGTTTGTCTATCAACATTTCTACAACTTCGTCAAGGGACAATGCTCCTTTGGCGATGTAAATGTGGACTTATGCAAGAAGTTCCGTGAATACTTACTGAATGCCAAACAGCTCAAACACAGCAACCGCCCCATATCCCTCAATTCGGCATCCGGCTACTACTCTACTTTCAGAGGATTGTTGAAGATTGCCTATCGGGACAAGTGGTTTCGTGAGAACATCAATGATTACCTTGATAAGATTGAACCACAAGATGTGAAGAAAGAGTATCTGACATTAGACGAGGTAAAGCAACTCGCTGCCACTCCTTGCGACATCCCCGTTCTGAAAGCCGCTTCTCTATTCGCTTGTCTGACAGGTTTACGCATCAGTGATATTCTAAACCTGCAATGGGAGGACTTTACTATCGCTCCCGACCAAGGTTATTGCTTGCGTATCAGAACACAGAAAACCCAAACGGAAGCGACACTCCCCATCAGTTATGAAGCCTACGAACTATGCGGTACGCCCGGAACTGGCAAAGTATTCAAAGAGTTGAAACGGAGTATGATTAATTATCCGCTGAAAAGCTGGCTCAAAAAAGCAGGAATAACGAAGTCGATAACCTTCCACGGATTCAGACATTCGTATGCGGTCATCCAAATTTCCTTGGGTACAGATATTTACACGGTGTCAAAGATGCTAACGCATAAGAACGTATCCACAACCCAAATATATGCCGATTTGGTCAATTCCAAGAAGCGAGAGACAGCAAATAAAATATCACTCAAATAGATAGAACCATGAAACGAGGAATCATAACCAACAACGGACAAGGCATCCATATTTCTGATGGCGAAGTATGGATGACCACTTGGGAACTTGCAGACTTGTTTTATACAACGGCTGGAGCTATCCATGCAGCAATCAAGAGAATCTTGAAAACCAATATTTTGAAGAGCCACGAAGTTTGTAAGTACATCAAATTGGAGAATGGGAACAATGCCGATGTGTATAATCTCGATATGGTTGTAGCCTTATCTTATCAAATAGACACCGGACATTCCATAGTATTCAGAGAATGGCTAATAAACAAAGTCGCTCATAATCAAGATTACAACATCCTTTTATATCTCAACAAGGGTACAAACCATACATTGTATTGCTAATAAGCTATATCTCTATACCCTATTGATTATCTGCATTGTTTCACCCCAAATGATGCAGATAATTTCTGTTTTTAAGATACACAAGTCTATTTACCCAACTATTTTCATTCAAAAACAAGAAATTTGCAATACGCTTATTATTAGGAGTGTAACGTGGTGAAAAGTGATGAAATATATCGTCAAAAGCCCATTAACAAGCAAAACTATGGATTTTCTCAAAAATTAATCCTATATATTTGCACACAAACGATTAATACATCTCACTATGGAACAGAGAAAGATAGAACATATAACATTGCATCTGATTGTTTTTGGTACAATCGCAATCATTGGTGTTTTAGCCCGTCAGACCGTACTTCACTATGGTTGGGACGAGTTCAGCAGCTACCTTATTCTTGTAGTATGCTCTATTGTCATTGGAGCAATCTATCTCAATCTGCAAATAGCATTCAGACAACTCCTTTCCCCAACAATAGAAAGATGCTTTATGAGATTTGAGAGCTATCGCAACAAAACGGTGGTAGCTGAAATTCCAATAGAACATCATGAAGTTATTGAAAGTGCAGCAGATATAGAATCTATCGTTTCAGAATCTGAAATCGAAAATGAAACTCCATCTGACACCACAGAAGAAGTTTCTACTCTCTCGCTTTCAGAATCCAATGAAGACAGTACAGAGCTTCCAAAGAATGAAGCCACATCTTCTATTATCAATAATACTCCCATAGAAGAATCCAGCCAGCCAACAGAATATGAGATATACCACGCTACCGCTATGGCTGAAAAAGAACGAGCATCGCAAAAAAAATTAGATAAAGTTCTCACATATATAAAACAAACTTTGGTTCTCTATCTTAACGAAACTGACCTTAATCGCTTATGTGGATATGTTACAGAATACTACTTATCAGATTCTTTGCCTAAAGTCGAACCTATAAAGGTAGATTCTCAATTAAAGACCATCGACATTATGCACTTTGGATGGAATATCGGTAAGGCATTCGGCAAACCACGTTTACAGACTGCCACATTTATAAAGAGGGTATTTGCCCATACCCTCAGTGATTCGGAAATATCTACCATTGAACGTAAAATGTCGCACACGGAATCCGTATGCAAGATTAAATTGGATAGGAGAATAGCATAAAATCACCACATATAATGACAACATAAATAGTCAAAGCGAACTTGATTTTTCAATTATTGACAAATACGCTTTTATTCCTTGTAGCTTATTCTTTATAGATTCGTGCGTTGAGAGTTGCTTGGATAGTATTGCTATCTTTTTTTTATAACCCAAAGGAGCAAGAAGTCGGTTGTTTTGGCATATTACACCTGTTATAATAGGATTTTTAGTTTGATAATGTGTCTTTTTGTGACTGATTCTGAATCCAGACTTTTTAATGATTGCAAGGAACTGAGGTACTAGATTTTTAAAATCAACTTTAGATGATAAAGTTATATCGTCAACAAACATTGAAAATTTAATATGATGCTCCTTTGCTAACTGGTCAATTTCCATGCCTATGGGTTTAAATACCAAATTAGCAATTAAAGTTGAGGTTGGAATACCTTGCGGAACTTGATATTTATGAGTAGTTAGTTTAGTTAATATTCTTGCTATAGCAGGCGTACAGCCCTCTCGAAGAAACATTTGAAAAACTTGCTTATGAGAAATTGATGGAAAAAATGACTTCAAGTCTGTCGTAAATATATATTTATTTCCTTGATGAAGACGAGCATTACGCACATTATTTTTCCTCAGAACACCACCATAAACATATTGAGGAATTTCAACTTGCTTTGACATAAAATCATAAAGACGCGTTTGAACCTCTTTTAGTTTTCCTTTAGACGAGTTTATTTGTCTAGTGGCAATTTCTCCACTACTATTCTTCTTTGGTTTGTCAGTAAACTTATTAAATTTTACTCTTTCAAAAGAATAATAATAATCTTCTATATGTGTCAACAAGTAATCCAACTGTTCCTTATTAACACCCAGTATATATAGTAAATATTTTTCGCTTGTTATCATCAAAAAAAAGAAATTAGAGAGTTGATTATAACAATTCAAAAAAAGATTTGCACCATTCTATCAAAGGCTTCATTGCATTTGATAATTGAATCAATGCCTTTATAAATTCAGCAATGGCTTTAATCCATTTTGCCAAATTTTTTATCTTCTTCTCCTGTGTTACAATCATTGGAGAACAATGGAGGGAATTTTTGTTAGCCTTCTTCCCTCTCTTTGAAGGCTTCTTCTTTTTTTTAGTCATAAGCATTTAATTTTAGTTCGGGCAATATTGCCACGTGCCTAAAATCAATATGACCTAACTAAAATATGCTTAGACATTGTCTTCCATTGTACTCTCTATTTTCACGTGCCTAAAAAATGGACACAAAATAATGAAGTAGATACGAATCTTACATATATCGACAATCGGAAATAATGAACGAACTATATGAGATGTTCTTATCTCCATTCTGCCATACTTCAAAACTATATCCGCCCCATTTTACCAATGACTTGGTGCGATTGCTCGCTTTAGGTTTTAGCATAATTTAGTCTCCAAAGCCTTCTCAGTCTATCAAAGAACTAATACGCCGCAAAGATATACAAATCTTCGCAATTGTTCTACCAACTACATCAAAAAGTTATTCATCAGTTATATTTTGGTGAATGATTCCACCATTGAAACACCTGTTTCCTTTGCCGTCGAACAATTAAAAACGAGCGACGTATGCAAAAAGAAACAGTAACATTTGATAAACTGCCCGAAGCGGTGGGTTATCTGACCGAACAGATCATTGAGTTGAAAAGAATGGTGTCGGAACTTCAACCACCTGCATCAGACAAACACGTGTTGGTTGAAATTGAGGATGCTTGCCGTATCATCAGAAAAGCCAAGCCTACCATTTATACTTTGGTACGCAAGGGGCTGCTTCCTGCCTATAAGAAAGGTAAGAAGCTCTATTTCTACGAGGACGAACTTCTGGCTTGGATTGAGAACGGGCGTAGAAAGACTTCCGAACAAACATACGAAGAAATGCTTGCCAATATGCAAGGCGGTGTCCGTCATAAGCCCAAATCGTCAGTGAAATTTTAATGAATATAGCTATGGATACATCTTCTATTAATCCGGCGTCCATCATTGACGAAACGGTTGATTTAAGTATGCGATTGGCTGGTACTGATTTTCCGGTCAGCATATTCCCGACAAAAATCCAACGCATCATCAGTGAAGTTCACAAATGCCATAACTACCCTACTGACTACATTGCCGCTGCTATCCTTACGGCAATAGCGGTGGGCATCGGCAACACGCACCTTGCCCAAATCAAGCAAGGCTGGATAGAAAGCCCTATCCTGTATATGGCATTGATAGGAAGACCGGGAGCGAACAAAAGCCATCCGCTTAGCTTTGCGATGAAACCGTTTCTTGATTATGACTATCAGCAGAATCAAGTCTTTGAAAAGGCTCTTACCAAGTATGATGAACTGATGAGTATGAGCCGCAAAGAACGAACAGAAAGCGGTGAAGAGCAATTTCCACAGGAACCAGTCCGTAAACGCTTCTTGATTTCGGATGTAACACCTGAAGGATTGAGCCTCATTCATGCGCAGAACAAACGTGGTTTATGCTTGTGGGCTGATGAATTATCCGCTTGGTTCAAGAACTTCAACCGTTACAACAACGGTTCGGAAGAACAGTTTTGGTTGTCAGTGTTCAGTGCCAAGACCACTATATCCGACCGCAAGAACGCCAAGAGTTCCATCTTCATCAAGCGACCGTATATTTCGGTTATTGGCACTATCCAAAAGAAGATTCTTAGTGAATTGGCAAAGGGGGAACGTTCCAGTAACGGATTCATCGACCGCATTCTGTTCGTGATGCCAAACCTGCAACAGAAGGCACGTTGGAATGACAAGGAGCTGCCGGAGAACATTGAACAAGAATGGAATGCCATTATTGACAAACTGATACAACAAGAGTATGCCCTCAATGAGTTTGGAGAGATAGAACCGCAGATTCTTCTTTTCACGGAGGATGCCAAGAGACGGCTTTACGAATGGCAGCACCACTTCTCAGAATTGTGCGACCAAGAGACAAATGACACCATTGTGAGTATCTATTGCAAGCTGGAGATATACATCATCCGTTTCTGCCTGATTATCCAATTAGCACGATGGACTTGCGGAGAGTGTGGTAAAACATATATCGACCTGTTGACGGTAGAACGAGCCATTAAACTGACGGAGTATTTCAAGGAATCCGCATTGAGCGTTCAAAATATACTCAATGAGAACATGCTCAACAGCCAACAACAGGCGATAGTCAATCTACTTCCTCCATCCTTTACAACTGCCCAAGCTATACAGATAGCCGAGCAAAATGGAATGAAGGAACGCACATTTCAACGCTTTCTCAATGATAACATCGGAACATTGTTCCGCAAAGAGAAGCATGGAGAATATTCAAAGATTAACCCGTGACATTTTTGTCAGTTTTGACACTTTCCAAACGAAAACGACAATAACGACAAAAGTGACACACCAAAAAGAAACATACAATGAGTACACATAGATTCATATTAGAACCCTACAAAGGTGTCAGCACTCGGCATACTTGTCCGAACTGCCACCGTCAAAGATGCTTTTCAAAGTACATCGATACGGAGAAGCAAATCAAGTTCCCAGAATACGTGGGGCGTTGTGACCATGAGCAGAAATGTGGTTATCACTTCACGCCTCGTGATTACTTTGAGCAGAACCCGTCTGAGAAAGAAAAGTTCGCAGAGAATAGTTTCAGGAGCTATGCCCCTATTAAGGAAGCAAAACCCATAGCCACTTCCTACATTGATTTGGATATAGTCAATCAATCATTGCGTGGCTATCCTGCAAACAAGTTGTTTCAATTTCTATCGGCTCAGTTCGGAGAAACAGAAACATTAAAGCTCATGAAGAGATACAAGGTTGGTACATCCAAGTATTGGGACGGTGCAACTGTATTCTGGCAGACGGATAACCAAAATAAAGTCCGCACGGGTAAGATAATGCTTTACAATTCCGAAACTGGCAAGCGGATAAAAGAGCCATACAATCATGTCACATGGGTACACTCCGTACTGCACAAGGGCGATTATAATCTGAAGCAATGCTTCTTCGGTGAGCATTTGCTTCCTGAAGACAAAAGCCGTCCTGTTGCACTGGTCGAAAGTGAGAAAACGACACTCATTGCTTCCTACTATCTACCGCAATTCCTATGGATAGCATCCGGTGGAAAGAACGGTTGCTTCAATGCCAACAGCCTATCCGTTCTGGCTGGAAGAAGCGTTGTATTATTTCCCGATTTAGGAGCGACAGACTATTGGCAGAGCAAAATCGGTCTGATGAAAAGCTACGGAATTAAGGTGCAGATGTTCGATTATCTGGAAGCCAACGCCACCGAAAACGAGCGAAAAGAGGGGTACGACATAGCCGATTATCTGCTCAAAGTGAAGCCTGATGAAGCTATCCTCCAACAGATGATAATGATGAATCCTGCCTTGAAAATACTGATAAAAACATTCGATTTGAAACTCATTAGCATACAACAAGGCACTCCACAACCGAAGGTTTCACCACCTAAGAAACGAGGATTCAGACTTTGAACTCAGAGAGAGAAATTGAGACTTTTTTACTGTAGCAAGTTAATGTCGGTGTATTACATTTCCCGACCACTTGCTCCTCAAAAAGTCTGAGGAGGCAGCTCCCGATGGTCACAAATTATTCACTAAAACAAATTCAAATGGAAAAGAAATATACAATAACAATCCGTCTGTCATATCAGCAACACGCATGGCTTGGTGCGCTTTGCAGACGGAGCAAGCAGACTCAAAGTGAAGTCATCCGTTCGCTCATCGAGAACGGTTCGGTACGTGAAAGAATCACGCAAGAGCATATTCACATCATCCGGCAACTGATTGGTGAAAGTACCAATCTTAACCAGTTGGCAAGACAAGCGAACACCTACGGTTTCTTTGCCGTTGCGGATAGATGCGAGGAAATGGCTCAGCATATTAATCAACTTATAAAACAACTGAAAAATGATAGGTAAACAGACTAAAGGAACATCGTTCGGTGGTTGTGTCCGCTATGTCCTCAAAGAGGAAAAATCCAAGCTATTAGAAGCGGCCGGAGTAGAAGGTACACCCGAACAAATAGCAGAGCAATTTGAATTACAGGCATTACTCAATGACAAGGTAAAGAATATTGTCGGACACACTTCGCTCAACTTTTCACCAGAAGACAGTGCAAGGCTAAAGTCTGATGATGTTCTGATGCTAAACATAGCGCACGACTATATGAAGCTGATGGGTATTGAAAATACGCAATACATCATTGCCCGACATATCGACCGTGAGCATCCGCATTGCCATATCGTATTCAACCGGGTGGACAATGACGGTAAAACAATTAGCGACAAGAATGACTTCCGTAAGAATGAGAAAGTCTGCAAAATGCTGACCGCCAAATATCGCTTGCACTTTGCCAATGGTAAAGACCATATCAAAGAGGAACGCTTGCGCCCATACGATAAGGCAAAGTACGAGATATACAAGGCATTGAAAAAAGAACTGCCCACAGCTCATAGTTGGGATGATTTGAAAGATGCGCTTGCCGACCGGGAGATTGATATGAAATTCAAAGTCAGCCGGACTACACGGGAAATACAAGGTGTCAAGTTTGAACATAACGGCTTTTCTTTCTCCGGCTCAAAAGTAGGTCGAGAGTTCAGCTACTTGAATATCGACAACCGACTGGAAGAGAATGCTTGTGCATCTTTGTTGGAGTCTGCCAAACAGGAATCCAAACAACAAAAAGAAGAGGTACAGCAAAGCGTTTCCCATTCCGATGATAGCTTTGGCATCAGTCTCGGTTTGCTAAACGGTAGCTCATCCTACGATGCCACTGCCGCAGAAGAAGCAGAGTTCAATCGCCTAATGAAAAAGAAAAAGGCTAAGCGTAAGCGAGGCTTTCATTTATAATTCTCTATTTATTAATTTTTAAAACCCAATTATTTATGGTACAAAAAGATTTAATTCTTGATTTCAATCTCTACTTGTGTGAGAAATTTGGCTACAGAGAAAGCTGTAGCGTGATGTCCCATGCCAACGGCTTTTGTGTGGACATTCGTGAACGTGATTTGGACTGCTATATCCGCTTCTGGGAGTATAGCTGTGGAAGAGGCAACTTTCCCGACTGGTCTATCATCATTGTGCGCAGTAATTTCAAAAAGAACCAAGAAGAAAGCCTGAAAGACTTGGCTCGGTTCTTCAAGGAGTACATGCCACGCTACGGTTACAAATACCTCTGCACCGAAGATGATGACTACAAGTATTATCAGACACTTGGTTTAAAGTGTATAATGGACGGTTTTTATCCCAATTATGCACTTGCACTGAAGGATTTGAATGTCTGAGACATGGTTTAGAGTTAAGGAGGGGATTTTTCCTCTCCTTTTCTTATATACCGATAAATCAGAATTTACCAACACTTGACCATTCAGCAGAAGTGGGAGAAGTTCGTCTCGCTGCTTAATCAAAGTATCAATCTCTTCACCTAAAAGCATTTGTCTATCAAACATAGGTGAGCAAATCTTGTCAAAAGCACTTATAACCTCTTTTGCGGGAATAACAATTGGTAGGTTGTATAGATCTTCTTTAGTAATAGAGCCAAATGTTGTACCAGCAGCATTCCTTTGATCAAATGCAATTCTCAAATCATTGAGTATATAATACAAGTGCGTTGTAGAACCTATTTTTGAATTAAGTGCTGATAAACCTCGTCCAATACAGCAGTCATTGTTTGCTATATTAACGGCGCCAACAGGTGCTCGCACACTCATTAGTATGTCACCTTTCTTTGCAAATCGAGATGGTGCCGTTGTATATTGTCTGACTGATGGGAATCTCATCCCAAAATCTGTACTTCCTTGATAAAAGAGCACCCCTTCCCCTATTTCATTGTAACTGGTACCGTCTGGTGATTGCCCCATTGTTATATTGGCGATGTCTATAAGTGTGCCATTATTCCATCCTATTGGTATATTTCGTTTCAGTTTTTCATTCCAAACCATATTCCCTCCACTTGATTTATAAGGCTTACCCTCCTCATTCGGAAAGTCAAACTGCACAAACCAGTAATCGTAGAGTTGTTTCGCCATTGCCTCTAAATTCTGATTTAGCAGTCTCTTATATTATATATAAAGACATAAATATCAGAATTATGAAAGAGAACATTATTCAGGCGATAGTTGCGGAAATGCAGCGTGACTTAGATTGCCGACAAATGGCACGGCTTAAAGCTGTGCTTACATCAGAACTGCATAATGTAGAAATCATTGAAAAGAGCGATTGTGCCACACTGCAAACGCAGGAGAATGAACATCTTCTGAACTCTTTTATATCAGCCAAAAAGATAGAGGGATGTTCAGAAAAGACATTAACTTACTACCGTAATACCATTGAACGGTTGTTAGTCTCGCTTTCATTGGCAATTTGTCACATCACGACAACAGATATTCGTACTTATCTATCCAATTATCAAGAAGAACACCAATCGAGCAAAGTGACCATTGACAATATGCGACGCATCTTTTCCAGCTTCTTTGCATGGTTGGAAGATGAAGATTATATCGCTAAAAGCCCGGTAAGACGCATTCACAAAGTTAAGACAGATTCACTTGTAAAAGAGGTGCTTTCTGACGAACAGTTGGAGCAACTTCGAGATAGTTGCACGACCAAACGAGACCTTGCTATTATAGACTTTCTTTCATCCACGGGCATCCGTGTGGGTGAGTTGGTTAAACTGAACCGTGAGGATATAGATTTCCATGAGCGTCAATGCGTGGTATTCGGAAAAGGTAACAAAGAGCGTGTAGTTTACTTCAACGCCCGTACAAAACTACATTTGCAACAATACCTCAATGGGCGTACTGACGACAATCCTGCTTTATTCGTCTCACTCCATTCTCCTCACACACGCCTTACAATCAGTGGTGTAGAAGTGAGAATCCGAAAATTAGGACACACACTTTCTATGCCCAAAGTCCATCCTCACAAGTTCCGTCGTACCCTTGCAACAATGGCTATCGACAAAGGTATGCCCATCGAACAGGTGCAGCGACTACTTGGTCATGTACGCATTGACACAACACTGCACTATGCCATTGTGAACCAAAATAATGTAAAGTTGGCGCATAAGAAATATTTGGGATAATAACCGTGCTGATTTCTGCTTTAAAATTTGTACTTTTGCAATCTAATATGGAACGCTAATAAAAGCACTATGGACTTGCAGAGAATCAATAAACATAAGCAATCGTTTGATGACATTTGCCATTATATCGAAGACGATAATGGAGCGGATAAAGTAGAAGTATGGTTTGCGAGAGAGTTGCAGATTATATTGGGATATGCAAGATGGGAGAATTTTCAAGTAGCATTGACTCGCGCTGTTGAATCATGTAAAACACAGAATATCAACATCGACGACCATTTTCGTGAGGTCACGAAAATGGTTACTTTGGGTAGCGGAGCTAAGCGTGAAATACAAGATTTCATGCTGACTCGTTATGCGTGCTATCTTGTCGCACAGAATGGCGACCCCAAGAAAGAAGAAATAGCTTTTGCACAAGGTTATTTTGCCGTACAAACTCGACGCGCAGAACTTATTGCGGAGCATATAGAACAATTGTCGCGACTTGAAACGAGAGATCGTTTGCGTTCTTCCGAAAAACAATTATCACGTAATATTTATGAGCGCGGAGTGGATGATAAAGGTTTTGGACGCATTCGTTCTAAAGGTGATGGTGTGTTATTCGGTGGGCATACAACAGAAGATATGAAGAACCGGCTTGGCATTAAATCGACACGCCCATTAGCAGATTTTCTTCCAACTCTTACAATTGCAGCAAAAAACCTTGCCACAGAAATGACAAATTACAATGTCGAACAAAAAGACCTTTATGGTGAGCATAGTATAACTACCGAACATATGGACAACAACCGCAGCATCCGACAAATGCTCGGTCAGCGAGGCATACGCCCGGAAGAACTGCCAGCAGCTGAGGACATCAAGAAGGTAGAACGACGCGTTGCTTCCAATGAAAAGAAAATTGAGAAGTCTTCTTCAAAACTCCCTAAACTTAAACCTGAAGACAACAAATGAAATTAATTGACATTATAGAAGTATTCATTGCTGGAGATTGGGGCGAGGAAACTTACTCTAAAGAAACACCTTGTGCGGTAACTTGTGTACGTGGGGCTGATATTATTCCAATATCAGAATATGATTTCTCGGCAATTCCAGTCCGCTATATTAACCAACAAGCATATGCAAGAAAATGTCTTCAAGTAGGAGACATTATCATTGAAAAGTCAGGTGGTAGCCCAACTCAATCCACAGGGCGTGTATCTTTGGTATCACAAGAGCTACTTGACCATGCCGGGGCTGTTATATGCTCCAATTTTTGTACTGCCTTTCGAGTAAAGAAAGGTTGGATTCCCCTCTATGTCTACTATTATCTTCAGTTTATCTATAATCTTGGGGCGTTTTTTAATTTCGAAGGCAAAACATCCGGTATAAAAAATCTCCAATTGGATGCAGCCTTTGCTGCTATACCAATTGAAGATATTAGTGAAAGCATCCAAAACAATATTGTAGCTATTCTCCAAGGTTTAGAGAGGAAAATCGCTATCAATCGTCAGATAAATCAGAATTTAGAGGCGATGGCAAAGCAGCTTTATGATTATTGGTTTGTACAGTTTGATTTCCCGAATGAGGAGGGGAAACCGTATAAATCTAGTGGAGGTAAGATGGTTTGGAATGAGAAGTTGAAGCGAGAAATTCCCGAAGGATGGGATATATCTTTAATAAAAGATATTGCTACCACATATTCAGGAGGTACACCCAAATCAACAAATATAGAATACTACGATAATGGAGAAATAGCTTGGATAAACAGTGGGGAACTGAATAGTCCTATAATCACTAAGACTACCAATTATATTACAAAATGTGGATTAGAAAACTCAAGTGCAAAGTTATATCCAAGCAACAGTATATTGGTCGCAATGTATGGCGCAACAGCAGGTAAAGTTAGCTTGCTTACATTCGAGGCTTGTTCTAATCAAGCCGTTTGTGGCGTTATCCCTACAATAGAAAATATGTTATACTATGTGTACTTCCATATATCATCATTGTATAGCCATTTCATTACACTCAGTACGGGTTCTGCAAGGGATAATATTTCTCAAGATACAATCAAGAATATCTTATTGCCCATACCAACAAGAAATATTCTGAAACTATTTGATGAAAAGATTGGAAGCATTTACCAAACGATTGTAAATAACTACCAACAAATAGATTCCTTGACTAAGCAGCGAGACGAACTTCTCCCACTTCTGATGAATGGTCAAGTGTCGGTAAATTCTGATTTATCGCACAATTAAGTTCTATTTTGCGGTCTATTTTTGATAATATTGCAGCAATACGTTTTTGACAATCTATGTCTTTATGACATGGAACATTCAAAGAATGAACAACTTTCCTATCAAGTGAAGGGACAACACTACTTCCTTTATCAAACATCTTATCTAAATGTAAATTCTTAAGGAAGTAATATAAATACTTAGGGTCATTTCCTTTGAAATCTTTCACAAACAAAGCAGTATTATGCGCCCATGTTGCCTGTTCATAATAATGAACTTTTCCCACACTGCCACTTCGCCCTACTGTAATACAAGGATGATTACTACGAGCTTCGTTATGATAACCAATAACACCATTAGAACCAGCAACAAGGATATCTCCTTTTTTCATTTGAGAAGAGGGCAAATCATATCCTCTCTGCAACTCAAGAATTTCTCCCAATTTATATCTCGTAAGTTTCATAATAATCTATTTTGGCTTTTAAGATACACATTGATTTGTTCTTCAATGGATTTCAGAATAAGCTCTCGAATATTCTTTTCCACTTCTTTTTGTTCAGTGGTAGCATAACGGTTCTCTTCTATTTCCTTTTTATGACGAGCAATTATATACTCAAAGCCATCATGCAAATCCTTTTCCGATATAACCAGATTTCCTGCTCCAAATAAATCATTGAAAGCCACACCTGTTAACTGCGCACATCCACCTGACTTTGAAATCATAGTGGCTATATATTCATTTATTTTATCGTAATCAATCATTCAAATCCATATTACTTTACACCACAATAATTACTTATCCAATATACCCCTAACCTGTTTGTCAAAGTCAGAATCTATCCGCTGTGTCTTATTAAAAATATCATATTCGCTTTCTGCCTTTGCTTTGGCTTGCGAGGCAGAAATACGCCCTTTGTCCGGTAAAATCTGATAACGGCGGAATGTGAGGAATTCATTGACACTTTCAGAAAATTGGGACATATTGAATGTATTCTCACGCTCGATAAGGTCTTCTATATAATCAAAGAAACCTGTTACAGCACGTTCCAACTGGCGGATTTCCTTTTCCTGCAAATAGTTCTTGGCTATTGATACATCAGACTTCAATATACGTCCATCGGGAGCATTCTTCCATGTGGTCAAACCCATGTGTTCTTTGCGATGGTCTGCCTTTGTGTAGATAATTTCGGCAGCTGTCTGTCCTGTAATGGCATAATGAAAACGGTTCTGTATCATAGCATAGAAATCACGTGTTGTGGGCGAGTTCTTGTCATAGTCAACACTACATTCTGCATATATATCAGTAATTTGCTGCCAAATACGGCGTTCACTGGCACGGATAGAGCGTACTCTTTCCAGTAATTCACGGAAATAGTCTTTCCCGAATACAGCCGTGCCTTGCTTCAAACGCTCATCGTCAAGTACAAATCCTTTCTTGATGTACTCATTGAGAATCTTGGTTGCCCATTGGCGAAACTTGGTTGCTTTAGGCGAAGAAACACGATAACCCACTGCAATAATCATATCCAAATTATAAAAGTCAACCAGTTCTTCAACCTCCCCTCTGATACCTCTATTTACGACGGTTGCAATTTTTGCAACTGTCGTGTCTTGCTGAAGTTCATCTTCCTTAAAAATATTGGATATGTGGCGACTAATACCGGATTTATCAATACCGAAAAGCTCTGCCATAGCCTTTTGCGTACACCAAATGGTTTCGTCTTTGATAACGACTTGCACCTTCCCTTGTTCATCTGGCAGGCTGTATAATAAAAACTGTATCTCGTTACTCATTGTTGCCTACATTTGCGTTGAACTGCAAAGCATCCAACTGTTTCATTATTTCCTCTTCCAAACGATGGCTCTCTGCAAATTGCTCGGAAAGGATTTGCTTGTAGTCCGCCATTCGGAAATTAAACTCTTCTTCCGTTATATCTACATAATCAATCTTGATGTCGAAATATTGCCCAGCAGAAAGAGAATATCCCTTTTCCTTTATCTCATCGTAAGAGACAGCCACAGAAAAATCTTCCACAGCCTCCTTTCGCTGGAATGTGCCGACAATCTTTTCTATCTCTTCATCGTTCAGACGCACCTTTTTCAATCCGTTAGCATCTTTATATTCCTCGCCCAATTTGCTGGCATCAATCAAAATTACTTTGTCGGCAGTTGCAGACCTGTCAAAGAACAGCACACTGACATTTGTACCTGTATTGGCAAACACGTTGCTTGGCATAGAAACACAGCCAAATACCACTTTGTCATCTACAATTTTATGAAGAATTTTGTTCTCAATGCCACTTTTGGCCGTGATAAAACCTGTCGGAATGACAATTGCACCCTTGCCTGTCTTTTTCAGTGAATTGATAACGTGCTGAATGAAACAGGTATATATAGCCATTGACTCTTTCTTTTTGGCGGGTACATTTGGAACTCCTGCCCAAAAACGGGCTGGCATGGCGGCAATCTTCTCTCTGGTATCAGAGAAATCCATCTTGAAAGGAGGATTGCTCACCACAAAATCAAACTGGCGTAACTGTTGTCCGTCATCGCTCTTATGGTAAGGGCTTACAAGTGTATCGCCTTGAATGGCATTATCAAGCGAAGACACAAGTCCGTTAAGTAGCAGATTAAGTTTCAACATTTTGTTGCTTCGCTGGGAAATATCTTGCGAAAATATGGTACAGCGTTCTTCTCCTATTTGATGACTAAGTGCCATCAGAAGCGTACCTGTTCCTGCCGAGGGGTCATAACATTCCATGCTATGCAAATCAACATTATCCCCCACTAACAGACGAGCCATAATCGTTGCTATGGCATGAGGCGTATAATACTCCGCATATTTTCCACCTCCAGCGGTATTATAATCCTTAATCAAATACTCAAAGATGCTGGAGAAGAAATCGTAATTCTGTGCAAACGCTTCTTCAAAGGAGAAATTCACGAGTTTATCCACCAGAGCACGGGCGAATGGCGCACGTTGTGCCGAATCGGTCACAAACGGTGTCAATGCCTCGAACAATGGAATCTTCGTGTTGGCTGTGGTCTGCGTGGAAAATATATCTGCATTTTGTTCCGCTATATCTGTCATAGTGGAATCGAAGATAGTATCAAAATCCCCTTTTCCCTGTTGATTCCAAAGATTGGCTATCAGATGATAAGGTTCAAGCATCGGAACATCTGGAGAGATGGCACTCTGAATAAGCATACGTTCATCATCAGAAAGATTCTCGTATGCTGTTTCCCATTTTACATCCCCGGTCAGTTTCTTGGCAATCTCACTTTTCGCATTTTTTAATTCATAACCGAATTTGTCATTCAGGAACTTATAGAGAAATACCTGAGTGATAATCTTATATTCGTTACCATCGTTTCCCATACCGTATGATTGGCAGGTGGCTTTAAGTCCGTCGATGAGCCTTAATGTTTTTTCTTTAATATCTGACATAATCTTTATGCAATGCCGTAAGTGGCGTTATATTGGTTGATATACTGTTGTGAAATGCGTGTCTGAATAAATTTGTAATCCTCCATTTCGGGCTTTATTTGTGGGAAATGGAACAAACATCCATTGATAAGAGCCATCACCGTGCGTCCGAAATAAGCATCCTTTTTCAGAATGTCGTTACGATCATACACTTTGGCATCCACATCCTCTTTTATAATATTGAGAATGGCAGCAATCTCTTCGTCAAGGAAAGAGAACATAGGCTTCTGTCCCTTATCTTCCCTCTGCTTATTCACTTCACGAATACGCTTGTGTACACGAGCAAATTTTTCATCGCCCTTGTACTTTTTCAACAAGACATTATTGCGCTTTTGTAAGTCTTGCAGACGACCGATGATTTCATCCAAAGCCTGTGTTTCTTCGTTGAACTTGGCTATCGTGTCAATCACAAAACCGTGTTCCTTGAAGCGTTCCATAAAGGCTTCACGCAACGAGATAAACTCCGGATCGTCTTGGTCGAAGTTTTGGGTAAATGAAGAAATGGTACGTTGCCATTTCTCTTTCAATTCCACACCACCGGATATAAGGCGCATTTCCTCTTGTCCTATTTTGGAGAAAGTGAACTCTATATCCATCATTGCCTCATTGATTAGAGTTTTCGTTTCCTCATTTGTATTGAAAGCCTCTTTCTGATTGATGATACTTATCCGTCTTTGCACCTCAGAGAGTAGTTGCGGCAACTTGGTGATTTCGAGTTTGGCAAATTGCTCTTTCATTTCATCATCACCAAATGTACGCACGATGTTCGCCATGTTCTTGGCTGATTCCAATGCCTGTTTGAGGTCGAGCAATACAGCTTTATCCTCTTCGGTGGAGATTTCAGAAGAAAATTCTTCCGCATTATCGTATGTGTAATTGAAAAGCGTTTGCCGAACTTTCTTCATCTGATTCAATATCTCTTCCTTGTCCTCAATGACTTGGGTAAAGGTATCGGCGGCAGCGGATTCGCCAGTCTCATCCACGTCATTAAAGCGGTTTAATTCTTGTAAATATGCTTCGTTGGTTTCCTTGAAGTTGCGCTTGATGTCGGCAAAGTCAATGACAAAACCGTAACGCATACCGGGATAAGGACGGTTTACACGTGTTATGGCTTGAAGCAGATTGTGGTCTTTCAGTTTGCGCCCGAAATACAGGCGTTTCAAGCGTGGCGCATCAAAACCAGTCAAAAGCATATTAAAGACAATGAGAATATCCACTGTCATATTTTTCTTGAAGTCTTTGACTATCTGCTTGCGAGTTTCCTTGTCATCCGTATCGTGAAGAATGATTCCAGCTTTCAGCGGTCTGTATTTTGATTTGTAATCCACTTCCGGTTCACCCACTACATACGAACCATCGGAAAGTTTTATCTTGATGGGCTTCGGCTGATACTTCTGCCATTCTTCTTGAAATACATCATAAAGCCGCCTTGCCTGTTCGCTGGTTTCACAAATGACCATACCGCCTAAAGTATCATCTCCTTGTATCTTGCGAAACTCTTTTAAGTCCGTCATAATGTAACGGGCTAACTCGCTTACATAACTTGGATGCTCTATGATTTCCGACTTACGAATGTCTTTCTTTTGCACAAGGGTTTCCAGTTTGTCGTACACATCAGACAAACGCTCTTTGTAGGAAGTTTCAATATCTTCACGAATAATTTTCAGCGTATAACCATCTGCAATGGATTTATCGTAATAATAAGTATGCAAATAGTTTCCGAACACTTTACAACTAGCACGTTCTTCCTTCAATAGCGGAGTACCAGTAAGAGCAATTTTTATTGCATCAGTGTCCGCATCAAACAGATTAGCAAGGAAACAGCCACCGGGTTTATACCCACGATGTGCCTCGTCAAGAATAAAGATACGCTGAAAGTTGGTTGCATAGTCGTTAATACGTACTTTTTCTTTATCCTCCGCAAAGCGTTGTATATTTACTACCGTTATTTCAGCCTGACCACTTACCCCCTGCTGTGCTTGATTACTACGGAATTGCGCCATCAATTCAGCTCTTGAATTGGCTGTTGATACCACCAAACCACGAGCTTCAAACTCTTGTGTAGCTTGTTCCAACAAATCAAGACGGTCAACTATGAAATAGAATTTGGCGACCTTATTCTGTTTGGAGTAGAAATCGTTGAGAATATAGGTCAGATAGTATGACAAGGCGGTTTTACCACTTCCTTGTGTATGCCAGACTACGCCAGATTTCACCCCCTCGGCCAGTTTCTTGCGAATAGCCAATGATGCAAACAATTGTTGGTAACGCATGATATGTTTTTGGTCGGTAGATTCAATCTTTCCATCTACCTCTCGTTCCATTCTAACGTATGCTATACCGTATTTAATAATATACAGCAAACGTTCCGGTGAACACATGGAAGTCAGTATCCTATTAGTAGGCGTATTGAAATCGAGATTGGTTTGATATTCTGGGCTTGTATGAATGACTTGGCAATTATAATCTGATAATATTTGCTTTTCCGCTGTCTTGTCAATGTCCTTATATGGATAATCACAATGGAAAGGTGCAATCTTTTGCGCAGACAGATTTTCTTCACGGAAACAGTTAAAGGGAGAATATGAGCGTGCTCCAGTACAATAGAAAGCCCCTTGTATGGGTACAATGCCACCAAGTGCATCATATTCCATATTGTTACTGAATATCATTAACTGTGTGATATTAATGAAACGACGGAACTTCTTATTTGGGAAACGTTCTTTGTTCATTCGTGCGCTCTCCGCCAACATTCCACCCTGATTGTTGGGCTTCTTCACTTCTACAAAGCAAAGTGGCAATCCGTTTACGAACAAAGTAATGTCAGGACGAAATTCGTCCTGTCCGTTCTTACAGGTAAATTCGGCTGTGAAATGGAACGTATTATTCCCAATGTTATCAAAGTCTATCAGCTTTACAGGCGAAACAGCTTTGAGACGGTTGTAAAAGCCTCGACCGAGGTCATCATCGTTCAGTTCCTTACGAATATCTTTCAAAATTTGAAGAAACTCTCCCTCATGTCCGGGATTCAGATTCTTAAACTGCTGTTCAAATACCTGCAAAAGAATATTCGTGTCACTGTCATAGACCGTGCCATTCTTATCTTCACTCAACTTGCCGAAGTAAGTATATCCTATTCGGGTGAGGTGAACCATTGCAGGCATCTGCACCCGTGTAGCTTCCGAAAACTGTTTCATATCACCTATCCTTTTTGTCGGTTATCAAATCCTTCAAATCGACCTGCAATATCTCTGCTATCTGTTGCAAGGTCTCTAAATTTGGTTGAATCCTATTACAAGCATAAGCATTTACCATACTGAAACTTTTATCAAGCTTCTTCGCCAACCATGTTTGAGAAATGCCTTTTTCCAAAAGGACAGCCTTTATTCTATTCAATTTCATTCTTTGATGTGATTTTGTAGTGCAAATATAGTGAATTATATTCAATAATCAGGATTATTTCGTATTTTTGCAAGCATAATTTTAAATAAACGATTTTATGGAAATTAGAGAAGCAATTATTCATGCATTAGATGGTGATGCCATATTATTTATTGGTTCTGGTTTTTCACTTGGAGCAATTAATGAGGGGAATAAAAAAAATCGAGACAGCAACTCCACTTGCACATAAATTATTAGCGGAATGCGATTTTGAAGAAAAAGATTTCACAAATGATTTAGGAATAGCTTCACGAATTTATCAAAGCGCTAAAAGCGAAATCGATTTAATCGAGTTTTTGCGTAAAGAATATACAGCAATAGATGTTACTCCTGAACAGGAAATTATAGCACAAATTAATTGGCAACGCATCTATACAACTAATTATGATAATGTTTTTGAATTAGCCTGTGAGAAGAACAAAAAGAAAATACAATCTGTCACATTATCTGATAGACCAAATGATTTTAAAAACAAGTCAAATCTCTGTATACACATAAATGGAGACATTAAAAGACTTACCCAAGAAAAGCTTAATAGCGAATTCAAATTAACAAATGTCAGTTATTTAACTGAAGACTTTAATAAAAGCGAATGGTTAACCCTTTTTAGAAGCGATTTACAAACTGCAAAATCAATAATTTTCATTGGATATTCTATGCAGTATGATTTGGATTTACAACGTATAGTATATTTAACCCCGAAGTTAATAGATAAAACTTTTTTTATAATAAGCGAGCAAGCATCAAAAACTGAGCAAGCGCTTATCAAAACATTTGGGATGCCGTTTCCTATTGGCATTAAAAAACTCACAGAACATATAAATGAAATCAAGAAAAATCATGTACATATAACAAAATTGCCAGATAGCTATCTATGCTTTAGTAAACCTAAAATAAAAGATTTTCCTTCTTCAATATTGGACATAGATGAGTTTAACTTATTAGTTCGTGGGGAATACAACATTGATAATCTGTATTATTCAACTATCAATCCAACTGATTTTGTATATTCCATACATAGAAGCAAACATGAAGAAGTTATTAATTTAATCAAAACAGGAGAGCATAATATTCTTATACATTCGGACCTAGGTAATGGGAAAAGTATTTTCATGACAACATTAACCGCTTTCTTATCTAAAGAAGGATACAATGTATTGAGATTCAATAAATATTATACCACATACAATCGTGAAATAGAACAAATTTGCCAAAAGGAAGGCCAACATATACTTGTTTTTGATGACTATATGTCATACATAGACTGTTTGAAAGAATTAAAAATACATAGAACAAATCAAATTTTGATTCTTTCAGAACTCAGCGCAATGAATGATATTTATTACAACAGTCTGTGTGATTTATTTGGAGACTTTCACAATATAGACCTTAATAGACTTGACTCTAATGAAATTAAGCAATTTGTAAACATATTAGACCATTATGGATTTTGGAATAAATTCTCCGCTGAACGAATTGATAGAAAAGAGGATTATATTAAAACAGTATGTAAAGGGCAAATTAAAAATATCATTCTTAAATTACTCAATTCAAAAACTATCTTAGAGAGTTTTCAGAAATTAATCACGTCAATAAGAAAACGAAATGGCTATTATGAAGCCATACTTTTTATACTAATTGCTAGGGTATCAAAATTAGATCTTGATTTAGAGGATTTAGCATACAGTCTAAATATGTCTCAATTAAATAGTCCAAGTTTTCAAAAAGATCCTCATGTCAGAGAATTTGTTGATTTTAACACCTATTCAATAAAATCAAAATCTTCAATAATATCCCAAGTCTTATTACAACAAATATTTGATTCAACAATCGTTGTGGATGTTATGCTATCTATCTTCCGTAATCTTAATGCACATCGTCATGACGAAAAAATAAAAAGAATTTTAAAAAATATGATGATGTTTACCAACATACAACAAACCATAAACAAAGATGATGCAAACTATAAACATAATATATTGAGGTATTATGAAAACATCAAGCCACTTTCTTCGTGCAATAAGAATCCACATTTTTGGCTTCAATATGCCATTGTAAAATTATCTGAATATGATTATGAACAAGCACAAATATATTTTGATACAGCATATTCTTTTGCTAAAAAAATAGAGAATTTTGATACCTATCAAATAGATAATCACTATGCTCGTTTTATTATAGAAAATGAAATAAAGTTTGGAACAAAAGCAACATGCATGCAAGCATTTAGTTATGCACATTCTATACTAATGGATCCTAAACATAAAACAGAAGTTAGATACTACCCCTATCGTGTAGCACAAAATTATTATCCATTCTATGAGCGCTTTTATAAAGAATTAAGTCATAAAGAACAAGAAATATTTATACAGTCATGCTTTGAGATATTAAAACGATTAAAGTCATATTTAGAAACTACGACAACAGCTTCTGATCGTACAGACGTAAAGAAATCCGAGAAAAATTTACTGCGAATATTCAAAGAATTAAATATTACTTATGAAACCAAATGAATAAGATTATAAGATATTTTCTATTAGTAGATTTAAAACTTGTCATAATGTCCTGATAATAAGATTTACCCCTGTACAGATAACTGTGACAGGGGTATTTTTTCAAAAAGGGATTTTGCCACCCCTCGTAAGACATGATATTATATTAGAAAAGGTATAATTTATCTGTACCTTAAGAGATACTACCACATATATAATTCAACACTTTTTCATGTGAACAAATCAGATCTGTTACACTTTTTCCAACGAATTCACCTATTTCCCCACATTTTTTCAAGCGAATCATAAATATTCCACAAAAGATAGCCGGTCTTATGACCAATTTTCCACCATCCAACACCCTTCAAAGAATAAAAATCAACCGTAAACCACAGAAATCCCAAGAAAACCACTACCTTTGCATTTAACAAGCGTTCTGGAACATACCTGCGGAAATGCCCTATCATCCAATACATTGAATCTGATAGCGGACATTCCACAAAAGAGCTGAGAAGAGGCGGTACAACACGTATATGCAAAACCATGAAATACAATGGTTTGCATTTGTCCACACATTCTTTGTATTTGTCAAAACAGAGGTTGTACCGATTAAAATGAATAGTCGCTGATAATCAGTGATGTAAATATGCTGCATCGGTAAGTAAGAAGCGCATACTATCATTGCTGCAATAAAATAGATCGTTTAAAGAAATCACTATGCCCATTATAGAAATATCATCCTTAACAGACTCCGGAGTAGAAATATTCAGTACCCTCACCGAAGCTCAATTACGGAATCGTATCGAGCCTGATAAGGGATTGCTTATTGCAGAAAGCCCCAAAGTTATCCATGTAGCTCTGAATGCTGGTTATGAGCCTTTAGCCCTCTTGTGTGAACAGAAGCATATCACTGGTGATGCCGCTGGCATCATTGAACGTTGTGGTGATATACCTGTCTATACCGGTGAAAGAAAGTTACTTGCCACATTGACCGGATATACACTGACGCGCGGTGTCCTCTGTGCCATGCGTCGTCGGGCACTACCAAGTGTAGAGGAGGTGTGTCGGAAAGCTCGACGGATCGTAGTCATTGAGGGCGTGGTAGACGCTACTAATATCGGAGCCATCTTCCGTTCCGCAGCCGCCTTGGGGATAGATGCTATATTATTAACACGCAATTCTTGTGATCCGTTAAACCGACGTGCAGTCAGGGTTTCGATGGGTTCTGTCTTCCTGATACCATGGACTTGGTTGGACGGTTCTCCCAATGAGTTGCGTAAACAGGGTTTCCGTACAGTCGCTATGGCACTCACGGAGAAATCAATCTCTATCGATAATCCTATCTTAGCAACCGAACCCAAGTTAGCCATCGTAATGGGAACAGAGGGGGATGGTCTTCAAAACGAAACAATCAATGAGGCGGACTATGTAGTCCGCATTCCTATGGCAAACGGTGTCGATTCTCTCAATGTAGCCGCCGCATCCGCTATTGCTTTCTGGCAACTTCGCGTTCAAAATGACACAGATCTGCCACCATCACCGGATGATGTACATATATGATTTTACTTATATTCCTACTCACACCTACAATACGTATTTGCGCCACAGGAACAGCGAGGTAACAACTTTTCCATCAATTCACTTCGAAAGAACTCATACAGTTCTTTATGCATGATGTCATATAGTGCCCTAACCCGTTCTTCCTGCTCATCTTCTACATGAATTCCTCCCTGAAAGGGATCTGTAAAGTTGAAAGAAACGTATTTTCTCACTACACCCTGCATTTCCTTTTGCACTTCCTCTGCTTCCGGACAAAGGGTAATGACATAATCCCACGTCTGTTGGGCATATGTCGCAACGTCACAGGGCTTTCTACGCGAAAAGTCATATCCATTTTGTTCCATCACTTGGCAAATAACGTCAGGGACAGAATTTCCAGCCAAAATACCGGCAGTACTAATCTTCATCCCTCTACCAAAGGAGTTCAAAATTTCCTGTGCCATACGACTGCGGCACATATCATTATTACTTACTATCAGTATATTCTTCATACACAAATTCTATTTTTATTTATTTCCTGATATAGCTACTTTAATAACTCCATCTAATTTGTTTTCAAAGATACGATAGGCCTCCTCAATCTCATTCAACGGAAATCGATGTGTAATAAGAGGAGTAGTATCAATTTTACCTTCCTCAATCAGCATGAGAATCTCGTTACAATCGCAGCCATCCACTCCACCTGTTTTAAAAACCAAATTCTTGCCATACATATCAGGTAAAGGAAGAAGTTGCGGCTGGTCATAGAGGGCTACTATGGTGACAACAGCATTAGGACGAGCACAATCCCATGCCAAATGAAAAGAATCATCACTCCCTGCCACTTCCAAAACAACATCTGCTCCACCATGGTCACTGTTCTTGAGAACAAAATCCTTGCAATTTTCCGGTTCAGTCACCAACACATCAGGATAATGCTCGCGGACAAACCGAATTCTTTCAGGAGACTTCTCACAGATAATAATGCGTTTTGGCTTCTTCAGCATCACACACAACAAAGTACAAATCCCGGTAGGTCCGGCACCGATGATAAGAACAGTATCTTCCGCGGTTATTTCCGAGATGCGTGCTGCCCAAAAACCTGTTGCAAGCACATCACCGACAAACAAAGCTTGTTCATCACTCACAGTATCCGGAATACGGTTCAAACCTTGATCTGCATAAGGAACTCTGACATATTCCGCCTGACCACCATCAATTCGGCAACCTAAAGCCCAACCGCCATTAGGATCAGTACAGTTATTCACATATCCATGCTTACAGAAAAAACACTCACCGCAGAAAGTTTCGACATTCACAGTCACCCTGTCACCAGGCTTCACCGAAGTGACATCAGCCCCTACTTGTTCTACCACACCTACCATCTCATGCCCGACAGTTATTCCGGGCACAGCACGCGGCACACTGCCATGTTTAATATGAAGATCACTGGTGCAGATGCTACCAAGTGTTACACGCACGACTGCATCCCGTGAATCCTTTATTTCCGGTCTTGCTTTCTCCTGCAATTCAAACTTTCCGTGTTCAATATATGTGTATGCAAGCATAATATCCTCCTCGTTCATTAATATATACCTTGCAAAGATAATGATTTCATTGGCAAAACAAATCTCTTTTATCACGTTCAATACTCCCAAACCGAATCTCACTCTATATTCAGAACAATACAAAGCTGAATAAAGTCATTCACTGTTTTTTCTACTTCAGTTTTGATATTCTGGAAAATATTCTTACTTTTATATCCAAAATAATAAATAAAAACACCAGCACGACTTATTATATTTACACACAAGCCTATGATAGATACTTCCGAAAATCTGATTATTATAAAAGGTCAAATCAAGACTCCTGAAATAGAAAGCTGCCAGAATTATGATGGCAACTATAAGGTAGTATTCCGGAATGTTCCCAGTGCATATACTTACAAAGAAGAAAATGTCCTTTGGCTGACTGATCCGGACAAACCGGCCCCCAATAATTATCAAATAATCAGTAAAGGGAGAACTTTATCAAACATCAAAGCCTTATCTATTTTTAAGGCCAAATCACACAACTATTGGCACATTCGTTTTCAGAATGGTAAAGAGTATGATTACAGAGAAAAGGACTTAGAAATTATCGAATCATGCTTGGGAGAGAGTCGTTCGAAAAGTATATTCGAATATTTGAAGAAAGTTGCCGATGCAAACGAATTGAAAGCCGATGACGGAACGAAGCTATTGGCAAAACAATATGAAAAGATTCATTTCATCGCAAACAACAGAGCTATTGCTGTATATCTGAATCCTCAAAAATATAAAATGCAGACCCAGACTGCCTCAACCTTGATTTTTCCTTTCGGTTGTAATGCAAGCCAGCAAAAAGCAGTCCAGGCAGCTTTTGAGAATCAAATCAGTGTTGTGCAAGGACCTCCGGGAACCGGAAAGACACAAACGATTCTGAACATCATTGCCAATATCCTTGTGCGTGGTAAGACTGTTCAGGTAGTATCTAATAATAACTCCGCCATTGTCAATGTACTTGAGAAGTTATCCAAATACGATATGGGATTCATTGTTGCATTGCTTGGCAGCACAGCTAACAAAGAGAAATTCATCGAAACTCAAGAAGAGGAAAAACAATATCCGGAGCACTTTGAGTCATGGCATGATGTGGATGCCGACCAACCTCAATTTCTCGATCAGATACATCATCAGACAGAAGAACTAAAAAGCATATTTTCCAAACAAGAACGCCTTGCCATGGCAAGACAGGAAATACAAGCTTTAAAAATAGAGTGGCAACATTATCTGCAAGAGTTCGGAACAAAAGAATTTACTCTCCAACAACGGAAAAATTCCAGCTCGGCAGACCTTCTGAATTTATGGAATGAATGTCAACAATTTGCAGAAAAAGAACAATCATCAAGTCTTCGGGGAATAGCAGCTTTTATTCAACGGTTGAAATGGTTCTTCTTTAAATTCAGGAGCAAAACGATTTGTAAAATCCCCGATAAAGGTTTCTATAAACGGGAGATGAGTTTGATTATCGCCGACTTCCAAATCTTATTCTACCAAACAAAGTATGCAGAGCTGGAAGTCGAAATAGACACATTAGAAAAGGAGCTTGCCAACAAAGATGCAGCAGAAATGGCTAGACAAATGGCCGATACATCAATGAAATTTCTAAAGAATCAGTTATTTCATACCTATGGCAATAATCATGACAAGCCCATCTTTACGCTCCCTGATCTAAAAAATAATTGGCGAGAGGTACAAAAAGAATACCCTATTATATTAAGTACTACCTTTTCATCATTAAGCAGTCTGCAACGAGATGCCGTATATGATTATATCATTATGGATGAAGCGTCACAGGTTTCCGTTGAAACCGGAGCTTTAGCCTTGTCATGTGCTAAAAATGCAATCATTGTCGGTGACACCATGCAACTTCCCAATGTGGTCACGGAAGAAAATAAGGAAACGCTAAACTTTATCGCCAATGCGTGCCTGATTAAACCGGAATATGATTGTGCCAATATGAGTTTTTTGCAATCCGTCTGCAAAGTTATTCCAAATGTACCGCAGACCTTGTTACGGGAACATTATCGATGCCATCCTCGAATCATCAACTTCTGTAATCAGAAATTTTATGGTGGAGATCTTGTCATCATGACACGTGATAAAGGAGAAGAGGATGTCATTTGTGCCATACGGACAGCCAAAGGTAACCACTCCCGCAGCCACATGAATCAACGGGAAATAGATGTTATCAAAGAAGAAGTACTACCGAATCTATCTTATGAAACAGATGAAATTGGCGTCATAGCTCCATATAACAAACAAGTAGATGCAGTAAAATCCGCACTTGAAGAGGATATTGATGTTGCAACAGTCCACAAATTTCAGGGAAGAGAAAAGGATGCTATCATTATGACCACTGTCGACGATGTCATCACTTCCTTTTCCGACGATCCCAACCTGCTCAATGTTGCTGTTTCACGGGCTAAGTCACAATTCTATTTAGTCGTATCGGGAAACGAACAACCCAAAGACTGCAATATCAGCGATTTGATCGCTTATATCGAATATAACAATGGCACTGTTTCCACCAGTAAGATTCATTCTATATTCGATTATCTATATAAGCAATATACAGATGCCCGAATAGCCTATTTGAAGAAGCACAAAAAAATATCCGAATATGATTCCGAGAATCTTACATTTGCCTTACTTAAAGATATTCTGAAAGAGAATATCAATATGCGTCATTTGAATATCATTTGCCATTTACCACTCTATATGTTGATTCAGGATTATTCTCTATTGAATGAAGAGGAAAGCAAATATGCTGCAAATATAAATACTCATATTGATTTTCTAATTTATAATCGTGTAAGCAAACAACCGGTATTGGCTATTGAGACGGATGGTTATGCATTCCACAAATCGGGGACGAGTCAGTCAGAACGTGATATTAAAAAGGATCGTATCTTAGAGTTGTACGGAATTCCATTGGTGAGATTGTCTACTATTGGTAGTAATGAGAAGAAAATTATTGAGGATAAGTTAAGCGAAGTATTAAACTTGCATTAGAATGTTCATTGCAAATCATTTTTTTGTTAGAATAGAAGTTTCTGCATATTCTAACAACCAAAAGAATAAATTTTACTCCAACTATAACAATCACATCAATAATAATGCCTACATTTACTTCTCATTTAAAGTACAACAGCACTATGGAAATTATTTTCTACTTTTGCATCAACCTCATTAAAAGTTTCTAAGAACTTAAAGTGAGTACATAAATAAACATTAATCACAATGACAAAAAACTATCTCATCGTAAATACATTAATTAAAATGCGGATAAGATACAATACATATAACAATAAGAATCATCTGTTTTACAAAAATAGGCAGATAAATAAATCGTATTTCGACCAAATACTAAGAAATGAACAGGAAAGTATTAGGTTAACAATTCTACGCGACACACTTCTCCCGAAGCTGATGTCAGGAGAACTAAAAATTAACGCAACTGAAGTATTATAGATTACGATGAACAAGTCAATAAACATACTTGATAAAGAATATCTGCAATGGGTGAAAGACCTTTGCGGTCGCTATCGTCAAAGCCAAATAAAGGCAGCGGTGAAAGTAAATGTGGAACAGTTGAAATTCAACTGGCTTTTAGGTCGTGACATTGTTGAATTGTACGTAGAAGAACGCTGGGGCGAAAGTGTTATCACTCAATTGAGCAAAGATTTACGTGAAGCTATACCCAATGCAGCTGGTTTGTCAAAGAGCAATATCTACTATTGTAGGAAGTTTTATTTGTTATATAAGGATGCTCTGAAAACTTTCCACCAACTTGGTGGAAAAAATGAAACGGAATTATTCCACCAAGTTGGTGGAATATTTGAAGTCCCATGGAGACACCATTGCTTGATAATGGATAAAGTGAAAGACGATATAGACAAAGCTCTGTTCTATGTTCACCAGACGGTGGAGAACGGCTGGAGTCGTAGTATGCTGCTCAATTTCATTAGCACCGACCTTTATGAGCGGCAGGGCAAGGCACTGACTAACTTTACAAAAACATTGCCTGACGCGATGAGCGACCTTGCACAGGAGTTGACCAAAGACCCCTACAATTTTGCTTTCACGGGTATAACTGGGCGTTACAATGAACGGTTGCTCAAAGATGCTCTACTGAATAACATTACCCGATTCCTGATTGAACTGGGTACGGGTTTCGCTTATGTGGGCAAAGAATATCGTTTAGAAATAGGCGAAACGGAAAACTTTATCGACTTGCTCTTTTATAATCTTTCGCTTTCCTGCTATGTAGTGGTAGAGGTAAAGATCGGCAAATTTGCTTTTGCCGACATCGGTCAATTAGGTGGATATGTGGTGGCTTGCAATCATTTGCTGCGTAAGGAAGGACGGGATAACCCAACCATCGGCTTACTGATTTGCAAAGAGAAAGACCGCATACAAGCCCAGTATGCTTTGGAGTCGAGCAGCCAACCTTTGGGTATTTCCGAATATGATCTGGAGAAGTTCTATCCCGAAAAAGTGGAAGGTACCATGCCTACCATTGAAGAGATAGAAGCTAAATTAAGAGATAACTAACAATGAAACCAACGATTTAAACTGCTAAATTCTCAATCGACTGGCAGAAGAAAGAATCCGCCAGAGCAGGGATGCGTCGTATGATAAAAAGACTTCTGAAAAAATACAAATATCCACCAGAAGAAGCTGAAAATGCACTGGAAACAGTTATTCATCAATGTGAACAATGGACTGATAATGATTCTGATAATTACAACTCATTACTCAACGAAACTAGAAAATATGATTTTCATAACGAAACATATCCTCCAATGGCGGCAGATGAAAGAGTTGAATATTATACCCCAAAGAACAACAATAAAAATACCCTATTATGAATATAGACATAAATAAGTTAGAGAAGGAAATAAAAGATTATAAGACAAATTTCTTCTCCTCTTGGAATGATGAAAAGTATAAATGGGAAGCAGTAAGCTGGTTTCAATCCCATTGGGATATCAAGTCCCCAGATTTCACACAAATGCTTAAAACTTCTCTTTCGAAAACTCAAAATCTTCTAGGAGCACAACATTATTTTCCTAGACGCATGATAAAGAATTTCGCAATGGTTGCCCCTGAAGATGTAAGAAAGATGTTTATTGATTTATATAATGAACATATTCCCCTTTCCGATCGAATTTATAAATTTATTAAAGAATCAGACTTTATACTTGAGAAATACAAAAGCACTTGGAGAAATCACTTTCAAGATTATAGAACAATAAGCACCTATTTATGGCTTAGATATCCAGAACGATATTACATATTTAAACCAAGGGAATTCTCGCGAGTATCTCAAATTTTAAATACTAGTTACACCTTCAAAAAAGGTGCTACTCCCAATACTGTATTGCAAGCATACGAATTATATAATGAAATCAAATGGATTTTGCAACAAGATACAGAACTGAAAGCAATGCTTTCTGATGTCCTCACTCGCACTCCGAATTGTGATCCAGATCTCGAATTGACAACTACTACTGTAGATTTTCTATACTTCTTAGATAAGAATAATCAAAAAAGTCAAAAAACATTTCAGATAGCAGGAAAAAAGCAAGAAAAAGACATCCCTCCTTTAACTCCCCCTACTTCCAAACTTCACTACTGGTGGCTAAATGCTAATCCTCAAATGTGGAGTTTGTCCAATTGGAGCATAGGAGAAATTCAGTCTTACACTTTATATAATGACAATGGAAATAAACGTCGTGTATTCCAGAATTTCTTAGATGCAGAAGCTGGTGACATAGCAATCTGTTATGAAGCAACTCCTACCAAACAAGTAGTTGCACTTGCTAAGATTTACAAAAAGAATGATGGAAAACATATCTATTTCCAAAAAACAGAATCGCTTACTTATCCTATTGATTATTCGATTTTAAAAAACTGCGAGGAACTCAATAATATGGAGTTCTTTGCTAATCCTAATGGCAGTTTATTCAAACTTACCCAAAATGAATATGATTTCATTATGGATATAATTCGAGACACAAATCCTATTAAACGAACAAATGAAAATATCGGCCGATACACAGATGAAGATTTTCTAAATGACGTATTTCTTGATGAACAAGAACTCAAAACTCTAAAAAGTATACTCAAATACAAAAAAAATATCATATTGCAGGGAGCCCCGGGAGTAGGTAAAACATACTCTGCCAAACGACTGGCTTATACAATAATGGGAGAAAAAGATGATTCAAGAATCTCAATAGTCCAATTCCATCAAAATTATTCATACGAAGATTTTGTTATGGGTTATAAACCTCAAGAAGAAAAATTCGAACTAAAAAAGGGAATATTTTACAAATCTTGTATTACTGCCGGAAATGATCCAGAACACGATTATTTTTTCATAATTGATGAAATCAATCGTGGTAATATGAGTAAAATATTCGGAGAATTATTAATGCTAATTGAAAAAGATTACCGTAATGTTAAAATAGCATTAGCACACAATGGAGAACTTTTCTCTGTGCCAAACAATCTCCACATCATAGGTATGATGAACACCGCAGATCGCAGCTTGGCTATGATTGATTATGCATTGAGAAGAAGATTTTGTTTCTACAACATGAAACCAGGATTTGATTCAATCGGCTTCCAAAAGTACCAAAATGAATTACATAATACCACTTTCGACAAATTAATTGAAACGATCAAGAGATTAAATGATGAAATATCTAGAGATGAATCACTCGGTGACGGATTCCAAATAGGACACAGTTATTTATGTGGATTAAAATCTTGTGATAAAGTAAAAGAAATTATATTCTATGACATTATTCCTATGTTACATGAATATTGGTTTGATGATAAACAAAAAGTTGATTTTTGGGAAAATGAACTAAAGAGCTTATTCTAATGACAAATGACAAAAATATATTAATCAAAAATATTTATTACATGCTAGCTTATGCCTTTCAGGTACTTAAGCGTAACAACTATGCAAGTATAGCTTCTGAAAAATTCGAGCATATAGAAGACTTGTTTGCAGAAATTCTATCGCGAGGTATTTCGTATCAATTAAAACAAGGATTATATCGTGAATATGTACCAAGAACAGAATCACTACCTACAATGAGAGGGAAAATTGACATAACAAAAACTATTAAACATAGAATACAATGTCAGCAGATCCTATCATGCGAATTTGATGAACTATCAGAAAATAATATATTTAATCAAATATTAAAAACTACAATCAGTATTCTTCTCCAAGGAAAGATAGTAGCCAAAGAACGAAAAAACAAATTAAAGAAAGTCCTACCATTCTTCGTCAACATTAATACCATTGAACCATCCATCGTAAAGTGGAATACACTCTATTTTCAACGTAATAATCAGACCTATAAAATGCTGATGAATATTTGTTATTTTATTTTGGAAGGTTTACTACAGACAACTGAAGATGGTAAATACCACATGGCAACTTTCTCTGATGAATATATGCATCGGCTTTATGAGAAATTTGTATTAGAATATTACAAAACAGAACATCCTGAATTAAAGACCAGTACTTCCCGAATAAAATGGAATATTGACTATCAATCCGATAACAAAGCACTAGAATTACTTCCATGTATGCAATCAGATATCATGTTAGAATACAATGGAAGAACGCTTATTATTGACACCAAATATTATTCGCAAACAATGCAAAAACAATATAACAAACAAACCCTTCATTCTAACAACTTATACCAAATTTTCACCTATGTGAAAAACTATGATATACAAAATTCAAGCAATGTTGCAGGTATGCTTTTATATGCAAAAACTAATGAAGAAATTACTCCTGATTTAGAAACCAGTATATGTGGAAATAGAATCTATGTCAAAACTCTCGACTTATATACAGATTTCAAAAATATTGCTTCCCAATTAGATGAAATAATAAGCTATATAAAGATACATTAAACACATATAGACTCATTGTGTATTTTAAGCATCATCCGATGAATCCCATATTTATAAGATTATAAACAAATATTTATTTCGTTCCTCCCCAAATTACATAACCTTAAACATACTACTAATAGAAATCAGCAACAAATTCCATTAAGTAAATAACCAAAACTACAGAAACAAAAACATACACTAAAAAATAAAGCACACTTTCATTTGAATTAAACTGTTTCTTGTTATCTTTGCCTAGACGTATTCATTTAAAGAACAATAATATGGATGTTGAAATAAAAGAGAAGGAAAACCGGAGACATGTCGGACGCAATTTACAAAGGATTCGTGTATATTTAGGCATGAAACAGGAAGCACTGGCCGCCGATCTTGGTGTAAATCAGCAGGTCATTTCAAAGATTGAGAAACAAGAGGAAATAGAAGAAGGCTTTCTAAAAAGAATTGCTGAAGTGTTGGGAATATCCGAAGAAGTCATTAAAGACTTTGATGTTGAAAAGACGATTTTCAATATTAATCATCATAATTATAAGGATGCAAATATCTCTGAAGGTGCTACTACATACGCCATCGTTCAACAAATAAATCCACTTGAAAAAATAGTTGAGTTATATGAGCGTTTGTTGAAAAGTGAGCAAGATAAAATTGAGATCCTGAAAAAACATATGAAATAATCACTGCTAGATTCAGCAATCTAATATATAGAAGAATGGAAACAATAGAAAATATAAAATCAAATCACCTTCACCTTGGGAAAAAGATAGAACGTGTACGCAGACTTCGCGGTATGACTCAAACGGAGCTAGGCCAATTATTAGGAATAACCAAGCAAGCTGTTTCAAAAATGGAACAAACCGAGAAAATTGATGATGAACGATTAGAAAAAATAGCCTCTGCATTAGGAGTTACTACCGACGGATTGAAAGAGTATAACGAAGAAACGGTTTTATATAACACAAATAATTTTTACGAGAATTGCGGTGTAAAAAATGCAATTGGTAATAACCAAACATTCAATAATTTTCCCATAGAACAAACGATTGAACTCTTTGAGAAACTGTTAGAGAAACAGAAAGAACAATTTGAGAGCTTAAAAAAAGAGAAATAGATGACCTTTATAAAATACTCAACTTCGTTTATAACAATTATTTCCCTAAGGGAGTTGTAGATGAATTGATTTCCTCAAAGAACAAAGAAATTGATTGGCTAAAAATAGAGATAAAGAACCTTAAACAAGAAAGAGAAACCTTGCTGCAAATAATTAGGGATATGTATTGAGTATCCCTAATTACCAAATGTTGATAAGAAATCCCCATTACATACAAATAAAACAATCCCAACGCTTCCCATTCCCAAAATAAAGTCCTACTTTTGTGAAGAATTCTGTTTGCAATATTTACAACAGTATTTCACAAATAAAATAAACCCTACAAAATGAAAGAAGAACCCGACAGTCTGTCTGTCCCTTACAATTTTGCCCGTTGTTTCAACGCTCAATGTCCACAAGCCTCCAAATGCCTGCGCCACATAGCTACACAACTTGATACAACAGATTACCTTTATATCTCCATCGTTAATCCGGCACGTTATCCTGCGGATGGAAACCAATGCGAATGTTTCAAAACTACAGTAAAAGTCCATGTGGCATGGGGACTTAAACAGTTGCTTAACAGAATCCCCTATGAGGATGCAGTCAGTATCAGAATACAATTGGTAGGACACTATGGAAAAACGGGATATTATCGATTCTATCGTGGAGAACGGGGGCTTATGCCTAAAGACCAAGCCTACATCAGACAACTATTCCGCAATAAAGGGATAAAAGAAGAGCCAACTTACCAACGCTACACAGAAGAATATATTTGGTGAGTTGCTGTCATCTGTCACAATTTAGGGGTTAATTGTTTAGTAATGAACCGATAAGACTGTGACAGCAAGAGGTGACGGCAGGGTGATGGCATTTTTGCCGTCACCTGGTTATTAGTCTTACAACATGATAGAGTGTACCGCTACGCGTATGTTTGGAAGGTATTTCTTGCTTTTTCAGTATTCTTCCGAAGGAATTAACCCTCTTGACAGACATCGGGATTGAACTGCCTTTTTGAATATCTTCCATAATCTCCGCTGGAGACAACCACTCCCCTTCTTCAGGCTGTGCGGCACGGAAATAACGGAAGAAAAGTTGCTCTTCCGGCGGGACTTGTTCAAATTCACGGTTGTTTTCCACCATGATCTTTTCTTCCTCCTGGTCGAACCAGTAACGTTCGCCATGTTCCAATTCGTACATAGCTTGTGCGTAAAGCTGCTCATAGTCTATCGGACGGTTGGTGTCAATCACTCCGGTCACTTCGATGCAAATAAAACGACGACTGCCGGAAGGGTCGGTCAACAAGTCTTTCTGGTTACTTGTAGCTATGAATGAGGCGTACCGACGCATTTCAAGCACGGCACTGCCATGAGGTTTCTTCACATTCAGTACAGGCTTTTGCAGAATATGTTTCAGAAAGCCTTGTTGTGTCGAACTCACCTGGTCAAATTCATCGATATTGATAAGCGCAAAACGATTGAGGTAAAGTTCGGCATCTTTCTTTCGGGAGAAATCAATGCTGTCAGTATAGTAGGAACGCTCGGAAGGGGGCATTATGCTCCGGCAAAAGGTGGATTTACGTGTCCCTTGCGGTCCGACAAGTAAGGGCGAAACACTGTTTGCATACTTTTTATTGCTTCCTTTCCAATGAGAAACCATATTGAGGAACCAACGGTGGAACAAATCCATCCAATACGGATTCTTACAAGGGACGGTGGCTGCCAATGCACGAATACGGTCTTTACCGTCCCATGCGGGAAGCCGGTAGAGGAAATCTTCCAACGGGTTGAATACAGGGACGCGGTTGGAGTAAATATAACGACTAATATCCCTATCCCACAACGGGATACCTTCCATCTGTGCATCCAAAGCAATGCTGTTCAGCGCACGTTTATCGAGAGGATTGAAACGGAAACGAAAAGAAAGCCTTTCACGATATTCTACCTCACCAATTTGGGTATTATGGCGGAATTCATATCGGCGTTTCATGAATTCTTCAGTCTGCAAGGCGAGTTGCTGCTCTTTGCTTAGGCTGATATTCTTGCCGAAGCCTTTGCACTCGGTATATATATTGCCAATCATTTGCCGGATAAGCTCTTCTTGTTTATACATATAGAAGTGGAAAACGGTACGTCTCACGACTTCTTCTTGCGGAAGTCCCGAAGCAAAACAGTTTTTAGCCAGTTGGACAACTAAAGGATGCCATGTGTTTTCGCTCAATTCGAGTCCCGCTTCCCGGAGATCGGCATAAGCTTTCCGAAAAGCGGCTTCGAAAAGCATCAGGAAGGCATTTTCCGCATCATATCCCGGTACGGCACGGGTCAATGGAGATTTCTCCGCCTGAACCGCTTCACGGAAAGTGGTTTCTTCGGGCATTGATGATGGTTGAGAGAGATAAAATTGGACTGAATTCGGACGATATATGATGTCCGGATCGTGGGATAATCGCGAATATTGTTCCAGAGTCGGTTCTTTGGGAAGTATATCGAACGGGATTTGGGGCTGATAACATTTCACAGCCAGTCGATAAGCATGGGCATGGAATAGTTCCGCTTCTTCCCGTGTTTTGGGAAGGGAGTTGTCCGGTCGGGTGAAGGTAGTCCATATTTTCACAGTTTTGCCACTTGAACCCATAAAAACACAACGGGTTTGTGGTTGCTCACAGGCTTTTTGTTTCACTAAAGCGATTTCCGACTTATTGGATAAAGGGCCAATGGTCAGTTCTACAATACCGTTGTAGCTTTTCATCTGTTTCTGACCGTTTACTTTTCGGAATTCAGCGGCAGGAATTATCTTGGGCAGTTTATCGGCAAACATACACCGTTCATCGGAAAGGGTATATCGCAGATGTTCTCTGAATGTAGAAACAGGACGGGATTTTATTTCTGTCTTTATCTTATTTACCAGTATATCAAGATCCATTACGCTGAGCGCTATCGTATCTTCATTCTTACGAAATTGAGTAATTTTCATTAATTTGATAATAAATTGTTTTGTCAGCGCCTTTGTGATCGTTGAGACTGCTAAATTAGTCATAATATCCGAAACCAGCAAAGAAAACAAGTTTTTAATACAGAAAATTATTGATATATCAAGCATCTCTTTAACCGAAAGAAACGGGATTGCCACCGCCGAATTACGGGGCAAATTAGTTTTCCCTGCTTGAAACTAAAGTTCCAGCTAAGGGAAACTGTAGTTTCATCGGTGAGAAACCAATGGTTTCAAGCAATTGGAACTATAGTTTCAAGCGTATGAAACTAAAGTTTCGCACCTTGAAACTGTTGGTTTCAAGGCAGGACACAACTCATAAGTACGAGGATAATAAATTGAACAACTAATCCATTGATGGCTGATACTATTTATTTTCGAGCAGCGTCTTTATTTTGTCTTTGTTTTCTAGGTGACAGCATTATTGCCATCACACTGCTGTCACACTGTGCTGTCACACTATTAAATACTTATACTCTGCAAGTTAGATTATAATCCGTGACAGATGACAGATATATTTTATTTTTTATTTCATAGAAATGCTGATATGACTAATTTAATACTTTATATATCCTTCTTGTTCATACGCTTTCCCATATTTATGAATCATTGCCACCAATGGCCTTAAACGTTCGTCAGAAACCAACATAGCCCTATAACGCAAATACTGATTATCATAAAGCTGCCGGTTTCCGTCCTTGAGGCGTTTCTTCACATCCGCAGGAATGAAAAATTCCGCACGATTGCCCAATTTTACATAGAATTCATTTAAAAAGATAGAAATGCCAGCCAAATCTATGTCTCCGAAATGAATATAGCGATTGGGGATTATCTTTAGCCAGTTACACAAATCCTTCGATTGCGGATAACGGGACACGAAAAGAACTTTCATTCCTTCAAACAAGTACTTTTGGGCACGGATATGCTGGAAATTTTCTCCATTCTCTATACCCACTACTACAACATCTTCAGGAATACGAAAATATTCGTAATCCTGCATGAAAATAGAAGTGCCTTGCAAGGGAGAAAGAACACATGGTTCGCCATGAAAAGTAGCTTCTATAGGCGTATAACAATTGAGGAGAAAACCTTTGAACGTACGGGTATATCTCAATTTAGAGTCCCCCGCCTTCGCCACTTGCTCCGAACGTAACACTTCATCCGGACAGTTCTTCATCTCAATCCAATCTTCCAGCTCCATGCCGGAAGTATAATTCTGGGAGATGTAGATACGGCATCCTTCCGGATCAATCATACGAAAACTACGCTTACTCCCTCGGGGAACAATAGTGATGATTCCCTCATCCATTAATCTATTTGCTATCAGTCCATCAAACTTTGTGTAAGGTATGAGCTCGCCGCCCAGCATTTTCAGAACCAGCCTCGCCATCGCCAATGTAAATAAACTGCCACTCATTTTTCTATCTTATTATAGGTTAACAATGGGACAACCTGTGTGTTTGACCGCCCGTCTTTACTCAATAAATAGGTATAACGATAATCTTCCACATTGTAAGTAGTGGGAGAACTATTTACCAACAATATATTCCGGCAATTGGCAAAGTCTAGAATACCTTTCACATTGTTGGGGTGTAACTTGCCTATTTCATCCATCATACAATGGATTTTAAAGTCACCAAACTTACGTGACGCCTTTTCTTTGAACACATTAATCAGCATGATATTGACCATTGCTTTCACCAGAATGTCCGTACCGTCGGAACCTACATTGGCTATCTTCTCCACCCATCCCGTATCATTATCATTCTCTTTCACGCGGAACTCCAGTTTGAATGTATCGGCAAGCGCCAACCGTCTGCGTCCCGGCTCGTCAAGCAGGAATTTCATAAACGACAACAAATGCCGGACAGCCATCGCATTGACATCTTCACGGGAATCCTGCGAGAACAAGTCAACCTTTCCCATATTATATTGGTTCTCATCGCTAAACCGTTTAATCTCCAGCAATAACTGCATCAGTTTATCGCTGCTCTGAAGCGGGCGAAGAGCTATTTCCTTTATTACTCCGGCAAAATTCCGCTTGACAAAATCGTCGTTGATATCCTTTATTGTTCTGTGTATCTCACTTTCATTACGGGTCAGTCCTCCCACTTCCTGCGAAATCCGGCGGATTATATCCGTATACCGTTCACTGATATGTTTCTGATAGTCGGAAATCTTATCATTATCCACAAACTCGCACAGATTGGAAGCGAAATCATAATAATCCTGTTCTCCAACCAGTTCCGTACGGAAATGAAATGTGTTTTTTGACGAGAAGTTTCCATTGAACTGCGTCACCGCTTTCTTGAATTCTTCTGTTTTTCTGATAGTGGATACGATGAGCGACTTCAACTCTTCCACAATAACATCGCAATTTTTCCGAGTAGGCTTCTCTCCTATTTCTATCACAGAAGGCGGACAGAAAGTTTCATCTTTCCGGAACATATCCACTTTTTTCAATCCGTCCTCCAGCAGGTGCAATTCCTTGCCAATCCGGTCGAGATGCTCGTCCGCCCCTTTTTTCTGAAGCTGCAACTTCTCCTTTTTCAAAGCGAAACGTTCGTCCAATGCAATCAGCTTCGCATCCAGTTCTTTCTTCCGGCTTCGCGTAGCAGGTTCCTTATCAAACAGTTCCGCCTTGTCTCTTTCATAATAAAGAACTTGCGGACGGGATTTGCTGATAAATTCCAATTCTTTATTTATTTCGGCAAGCCTGTCATCATACTTGCGGATAGTGACCGTATCAGCACCCTTTCCATTTAGTTCATTCTCCTGTGCCTGTTTCAGTTCCTTTTCCCGCTCCGCAGTCTGTTGTTTCATCCGGTCTATCTCTTGCTGAACGCCCGCAACAAACTCCTCCAGTTCCTTCCGGAGTTCCGTCCTGCTGTCATTATACACTTTCCGGCAGGCTTTCAACAGTTTTTCCCGTTCATCCAAATACTTCTGCTTCTCTCCTTCCGCCACATAGAGACGGTGTCCGATTTCATCCAGTTGTGCCTTCAATTCTTCAGTACATCCTCTTTTCCATTCCTCCTCCTTCGTCTTCCATGAGGCGTAATCAGCCTGCAGGTTCTTCAATTTTGCAGGAATCTGCATTCGCTCGGCTTCCATCAGATGTTGTTCTTCCAGAATACCATGTATTTGCTTCGAATACTTCTTCTCCAAAGAAGAAACTGCTTCCCCCTCTTCTTCCGCTAGTCGGGTGAGACGGTCGGTACAAAGTTGCCGGGCAGTTTGTTGCCTATCGCGCTCCTGCTTCATTTCCTCGGGAGTGCGGACAGAACGCTCGATTGCTGTCAGATTGAGTGAAACGCCGAACAAAGTAGCTTCCTTATTCACTAATTGAGGTTGCAGTTCATTGTTGTACAACACCAGTTCTTCATCCGCCACCTTGCCTATCGTCTCCTGCCAATCCGGTTTGTTCTTCTCCAGCCATTCACACAAAGAACCTTTTCGTTTCTCAATCAAGGCGTCCAATGTTTGCAACTGTTCTTCAATCGCATTCCGTTCTTTACAAACGGTCTCCATCTTTGCCTGAAATTCCCATTTCAATTCTTTCACTTTCCATTCACACTCCTGCCTCAACTGCTTTATTTCTCCCTGTTGCTGACGAATATTAAGTTCCAGTTCCTTGTCCTTTTTGCGCAGTTCGTTGATACCGTCTTCACAATCGGACATTTCCTTTTGATGGGGATGTTCGTATTTCACCTTTTGAAGTTTCAGGTTACACTGTGCCTGTTCATCGCGCAACTGCCGGATACGATTATCCACAGTCTGCACTTTCTCTTCTTGCGTTGCCCTTACTTTCTCTTCTTCCACACGAAGTTGTTGCATCAATTCCTCCTGTTTGCCGGCAATCTCCGCATTCCGAGCATTTATCCGTGCTCGCTGGCTATTCTCAAAAGTACGGAAATCAGCTTCCAGTTTCTCAAACAGCAATCGGTACTTGCTCAATACATCCTCATAAGCCCTTGTCAGTTCCGATTTCATATTCCGGACTTGTTCAAGTTCCTGAATCAGTAATTCTTCGCAAGATACCCGTTTGATGATTTCTTCAATCTGCATCTGCTCGTAATGCAGACGTTTCTCACGTATCTTTTTGAGCAAATCGTTTATTATACCTATATCCCTAATCAAGCCATCACGCTCATTGGTGTACTTTTGTTGCAGTTCACCCATAAGCCGCAGCAACCGTTCACGTTCCGTCTCCGCTTTAGCCTGTTCTTCCTTCACTAACGGAATCTCATGCAAAGCCTGTTTCTCCGCAAAGTTAAGCTCCGCACGCCCTTCACCAATCTGCTTTTGAGTATAAATCAAGTCACGATAGGCGTTCATTACTTTCTCCGCCATCTTCCGGACAGGCACTTCTCCATTCTTGTTCTTTGTAAACCAAAGCATCACGTCCCTGTATTCCTGCTCGAATTCCTTTATCTGGCTACGATAGAAGTCCAAATCAACAGAGATATCCTCATCACTCATCGAACGGATAATGGTATCTTTTATAAAGTCAGCATCCAGTTTGGAATTTAAAAAGACGTTCTGTATCGTACGGGGAATATTTTGATATTTTGCACTTTCCACAATGGCAAACTTGCGGTAAGGTATCATTTCATGCTTGCGGTTATTACCGAAAATAATGTCCCGATACATTTCATAACTAGTCACTTGTGCAGTAATCTGAATCTTCGAACCGATATGTTCACGGATGCGTCCCCACTCGGAATGTACCACATTGTGTTCGTCAATGAACCAGTCCTGTTGGAATGGCGCATCAATAAAACGGAAAAACACCCGTCCCTGGGATTTGGCAGCTACCACACAATACGCCCCATTCTCCCGCATCACTTCATAGATAATGTAAGAATTGGCGTATGGAAAGTAAAAAGCATCGAAGCTTTTCTTCTCCTTCGGAATACCCAGTCTTAGTTTGTCAGCATTGTAAAAGAAGAGGATGGCACGGAGCAGCGTACTCTTACCGACACCTTGCGTACCTATAAAATGTACGTTCCCATCCAACTTCACTTCTGCGTATGGAATATGGGCACTGTTCAGAAAAATAATCTTATTCAGGTATCTCATCTTGCACCTCCTCTGAAATTGTGATACAATCAACCAAGTCCTCCATATAATGGAAAGCCGACAATACTTTATACGTCCCGTCAAGTTCGTTTTCTTTCTCTATCAGTCCTATACTCTCCAGTTCTTTCAGCAGTTTGCCGACTACTTCATCATATTTCTTCTTATCCGAAAACAGTTTAGTTGCCTTTTCTTTCAGTTCGATATCGCATCCTATCTGAATCTCAATATCAGCAGCACGAAACAGAAAGCCCGGGCCGAATGCCGAATGATAGGTTTTCAGGAAACTCAGGTAATCAATCCACTTCTGAATTGCTTCCAGTTTACGTTCCAAATCGACTTTCGATTCCTTGCGGGTAAAGTAGTAATAACCGTCACCGCCTTCCAGATAAAAACCGATGCCTTTGTAGTAATCATAATAATCGGGCAAATCTTCCTCAATGGCATCATACAAGCGTTTCACTTGGGTAGAGACACTATTGGAAGAAATGAATCCCCCTTTGCTAAGTATATTAAATATCTCTTCAGTGTATTTCATGGTCATCTGTTTTTAGTATTCAGCATACATCATTTGGCATATATTAAAGGGTATTCCACTTCATCGGAGATTTCATAAGTATCCGTAAAGCGAAGTTCGTCGGCATACTGTGACGCCAGTTGGCAGAAAAAGATTAATTTCTCTCCACGTGTCACCTCTTTCCGGTAGCGATAGTTCATCACAAAAGAGAACAGGTGGGTGCTGGACGCCATAAATGAATTATGCACTTCCTGCAAGTTTACGGTATCTATCATTTGCGACTGCCCATCCAGGTATCCTTCCGGAATGGCATCTGCCAGTTGTTTCATTCCTTTCGGAGAATTTCTCTGCCGCGCGACAAGTTTCTTCAAAATCTGAAAAGCCTCATCGGAAGTCCGTAGATTATCAATGGAAAGCTTGATGCGATAACCGACCTGCGGCTCCATCCAGACAGGATTTTTTTGTGCGGCAACAGAACGGATACTTGTATGTTCTTCCAACAAGAACTGGTCTTTCAGGTACTTCAACTTCTTTACTTTCTCAAAGATGCGGTTCTGATAATCTATCAGATTCAGATAATGGATGATTTGTTTCTGGATTTCAATCAGGTTATGGTACGAGTCATTTAGCTGAAGTTTTACATCACTTACTACATTCCGCATCTGTACGTCCATCGCCACTCGGAAGAAAATAGGCTGTCCGTAGTCTATCAATTCCTCACTTTTACGGATCAGCAGAGCAATATTGTTCCGTTTCTCATCAAGCCGGACGAGTTTGGTTTTCTTTATCTTATAATTCGGTTCGTTCTTATAAGTATTATCCATGTTCCTTTTCAAGTCCATCACATTGCGGACTGTAGTCAGAGCGATGTTTTTTAGACAGCGTTTCACTTCACGCTGGTAGTTGTATTTACGTTGCTCGTTATTCTCTTTCAGATAATAGTCAATATTTTCATTCAGTCGCGTCAGGTAATCCTGCACGAAAGAAACATTGATTTCTTCATTTACTTCGAGCACATCTTCAAAGAATTTCAGATAGATATCTTCCATTTCCAGAAAGTCACCAGTATCCCGGATAACCCCATAGTCAATCAGATAACGGATACGCTCTTCTTTGTACTCTGTCATTTCAAGCGCATAATCGTAGCGGAACGAAAGAGACTTCCGTTTGGCAAACATTTCTTTCAGAAGTTCTTTCTCCCTGTCCAGACTTTTGACAAGTTCTTCTATAGAACGAAAAGTGCTCATATTAGTTTTGTTTTTTAATGGTGTTTACTACTTCCAAATATTTACATAGTATATATTTCAGTAATAAGATATCACAAAAATAACATAAATGAAATAGTAAACCTAATTTCTGTATCAATATTTTCATTACTACAAAAATTGAGAAACTAACTCTACATATTCATTATACAACTATAAATTTCAAGTAAGAATTTGCAAAGGCAATTACTATTTATACCTTTGTGACTTCAACAGAAAATATGATTTCAATAGAGAATTAGTAACCCGTTAAAAGAGAAATTGATTATGCGTTCATTCATAGTATTTCTTTGTTTGGTCCCCACCCTCCTGTTTGCCCGACAAACTCAACTTGAGACACAGTTGAAAGAAGCCATCAAAGGAAAGAAGGCCGAAATAGGAATAGCCGTCATCATTGATGGAAAAGATACGGTAACTGTCAATAATGATATTCACTATCCACTGATGAGCGTATTCAAGTTTCATCAGGCATTAGCATTGGCAGATTATATGGGAAAACAGAAGCAATCGCTGGAAACCAGGTTACCCATTAAAAAATCGGATTTAAAGCCGGATACTTACAGTCCGCTACGGGATAAATATCCGCAGGGTGAAATTGAAATGAGTATTGCCGACCTGCTAAAATATACACTCCAACAGAGTGACAACAATGCCTGCGATATTCTTTTTGATTATCAGGGAGGTCCGGATGCCGTAAACAAGTATATCCATTCACTAGGAATTCGGGAATGTGCCATTGCCGGTACGGAAACTGCCATGCACGAAGACTTGAACCTATGTTATGAAAACTGGACTACTCCGTTAGCCGCAGCCGAATTAGTGGAAATATTCCGTAAGAAGCCATTATTTCCCAACGTGTACAAAGACTTCATTTTTCAAACAATGGTGGAGTGTCAAACCGGACAAGACCGTCTGGTTGCTCCGTTGCTCGACAAAAAAGTAACCGTAGGTCATAAAACCGGAACGGGAGATCTTAATGCGAAAGGACAACAAATCGGTTGTAATGACATCGGTTTCGTACTTTTGCCCGGTGGACGTACTTATAGTATAGCTGTCTTCGTGAAGAATTCTGAAGAAAATAATCAGGCGAACAGTAAGATTATCGCTAATATTTCCCGTATCGTTTACGAATATATAATGCAGCATTAAGATGGAGACAAAGTACGTTCGGTACAAATGAAGATAGAAACAAAGTAATAGAAATTAGAAAATTCATTTATATGAAACTACATCATATCGCTATCTGGACTTTTCGTCTGGAAGAACTAAAAGAGTTCTATGTCCGCTTCTTCGGAGGAAAAAGCAACGAAAAATATATCAATCCCAAGAAAGGATTCGAGTCCTATTTTATCTCTTTTGGAGAGGGAACAGACTTGGAACTGATGAGTCGTACAGATGTACAGAACACTCCCATTGAAGAAAACAGGGTTGGACTGACACACTTTGCTTTCACCTTTCCCAGCCAGGAAGAAGTATTACGCTTCACCGAACAAATGCGTTCGGAAGGATATACCATCGCCGGCGAACCGCGTACTTCGGGAGACGGATACTTTGAAAGTGTAGTCCTCGATCCTGACGGAAACCGGATTGAGTGCGTATATCGGAGAACTGCAAACGAATCGAAAAACAAAGCAAGACAGGAAACTGAAATAGAAAGTATTCCCCCCGTGACGCTCCATACAGAACGTTTATTTTTCCGCCCTTTCGAAGAAAGAGATGCAGAAACATTTTTCGCTTGTTGCCAGAACCCGAATCTGGGAAATAATGCCGGATGGCCGCCCCATCGTACGTTGGATGAATCCCGCCGGATACTTCATTCCACATTTATCAACCAGGAGGGGATATGGGCAGTGATACTAAAAGATACGAAACAGCTAATCGGTTCCGTAGGAATTATCCCCGATCCTAAACGCGAAAATCCGCAAGTGAGAATGTTGGGTTACTGGCTCGACGAATCTTATTGGGGCAAAGGATACATGACCGAAGCAGTGCAGGGTGTCCTCAACTATGGCTTTGAAGAATTGCGGCTTAGCCTCATCACAGCGACCTGTTATCCGCACAATAAACGTTCGCAGAAAGTACTGAAAAAGAACGGTTTCATCTACGAAGGTACACTTCATCAGGCAGAACTGACTTACAACGGAAACATCTACGACCACCAGTGCTACTACCTGCCCGGCATCTCCCAACCTACTCCGGAAGACTATGATGAAATCCTCCATGTATGGGAAATGTCCGTTCGCCACACGCATGATTTCCTGACGGAAGAACATATCCAGTTCTATAAACCACTGGTGCGGAAGCATTATCTACCCGCTGTTGAACTTTTTGTTATCCGGAATGCCAACGGAAAGATTGCCGCCTTCATGGGATTGAGTGACGAACTGATCGAAATGTTATTCGTACACCCCGACGAGCAGGGAAAAGGATATGGCAAACGATTAATGGAATATGCAAGAGACAAAAAACATATGGATAAGGTGGACGTAAACGAGCAGAATGAAAAAGCACTCCAGTTCTATCTCCATTTGGGATTCCAAATCATCGGCAGAGATGAAACGGACAGCATGGGCAAACCTTTCCCCATTCTCCATTTGCAACTGCCGGAAGCTGATTCCGCTAATAGAGATTAATTCCCCCAAACGAAAGCTACATGAACCTACGTGCAAGATTATCCGAACGAGTACACATTGAAGATATCAGAGAGGTACTCCACTTTATACAGGATGATGAACGGCTTAGAGAAGAAATCTACCAACTGATATTCGACGAAGACGCTATCGTCTCCTATCAGGCATTGTGGGTATGTACGCATTTCTCAAAGGCAGATGTAGAATGGTTGAGCCGGAAACAAGAAGAATTGATTGACGCTGCCATGACCTGCCCACACTCGGGAAAACGGAGAATGATCCTGAACCTGATATGCCAGCAACCTGCCGCCGATCCGCCACGAGTGGATTTCCTTGATTTCTGCATGGAACGCATGATATCCCGCGAGGAACCACCGGGCGTGCAATCGCTCTGCATGAAACTGGCTTATCAACTGACACGCTCCATCCCGGAACTGCAACAGGAACTACGCACAATACTGGAAATCATGGAGCCCGACTTACTGGTTCCCGCTATCCGTTCCGTACGAAAAAACACCCTGAAAGCCATGAAAGCAAAGAAAAACAGATAATTTCTATCGCTTTTATCTCACCGTTCAATTAGAGTATATTCAGATGGAATATCTGGGATATACCCGTCACCGAAATCTGGATACCGATGCAAAAAGTGAAAAAAGCAACGAGCTTATTAATGATTTGATTTCCCACCGGTCCCAACCTCTGAATAAACCTCTGTCCTTGTGAAAGGAATACATAAAAGATGGCCGCCATACAAATAATAACAAGCGCAATGACCAAATAATTAATCCCAGTTTGCAACAATTTGCCTTTAACACTGGCAGACGCCATCAAAGTAAAGATAACCGATATACTGCCCGGTCCGATACTGATAGGAAACGTGATGGGATAAAATATCTTCTGCTCGATGTTTTTCCATCTGAAACCGTCTACATTCTTACTGGCTTCTTCTTTATCAGACGAACCCGAATCGCCCAACAGCTCCATTGCCGTTTTACAAATCAGCATTCCACCTCCCAACTGAATAACAGGAATAGCCAAACCGAAAATCAACAGAAACAAATGTCCTATCACCAATGTCCCTACACCGATCATTATAAAATTGAGTGTCAGCTTCTGAATGGCTGCTTTCCGTTGTTGAGGATCGAGGTCTGTAAAAAATCCATTGACGACAAAACCATTCCCCAAAGGATTTATCACCGGAAACAGCGCCATAAACGATGACGAAAATATGATGAGAAGATTACTTAATGACATAATACCTGTTTTTTGATACTTTATTAATATCTGATATGTATCTAAAACATAAATGAAACGTTATTGTTTTGAGAATATGCTTTTGCGAGATGAATCCGCATCGGTTGAATACCTCGTGAAAGCAGCTTATAATAAACCTTTAACTAGAAATTAAAATTATGTGTACAAGAGTCGTTTATTCGGGAAAAAATGGAATGGTGGTAACCGGCCGGTCTATGGACTGGAAAACAGAAATGCACAGCAATCTTTGGGTATTTCCCAAAGGTATGGAAAGAAATGGAGAAACGGGAGCCAACTCCCTGCAATGGACGTCCAAGTATGGCAGCGTGGTGACTTCAGCTTTCGAGATTGCCAGTACAGACGGGATGAATGAAAAAGGATTGGTTGCCAATCTGTTATGGTTACCCGAGACGGAGTATCCGGTCAGAGATCAAAGTAAACCGGGACTTGCCATTACTGCATGGGTGCAATATATGCTGGATAACTTCGCCACCGTAGACGAGGCTGTCGCTTTCATTGATGAAAACACTTTCCAAGTGGTATCGGACCTGATGCCGGATGGTTCCCGCCTGGCAACCTTGCATTTATCTATTTCCGACGCAACGGGCGATTGTGCAATATTCGAATATACGAGTGGAAAGCTGACTGTTTACCACAGCAAGGAGTACAAAGTAATGACCAACTCCCCTACCTACAACAAGCAACTGGCACTAAACGAATACTGGAAATCAATAGGTGGATTGAGCTTCCTGCCCGGAACCAACCGTCCGTCCGACCGTTTTGCAAGAGCCAGTTTTTATATCAATGCCCTGCCCCCAACAGATGATGTGAGAATAGCCGTGGCAAGCGTATTCAGCGTTATCCGTAATACTTCTGTTCCTTATGGCATATCCACTCCCGAATTTCCGGAAATTTCCACCACACAATGGAGAACGGTATCGGATAGTAAGAATTTGCTCTACTTCTTCGAATCAAGTCTGACACCTAATACATTCTGGGTAAACTTACGGGAAACAGACTTGTCGGAAGGAGCTCCGGTACTCAAATTATCTATCGCAAACGGTGAAACTTATCATGGAAATGCAACGAAAGAGTTTAAACCGGCACAGCCGTTCAGATTTATGGGAGTAAAAGGATAAAATTATCCCCGGAAACGATCCATCTGAAGCACATCCCAAAAGTTTTTGTATCTAACTTTTAAGACGTATTTCGATCATTTCCGGGGATAAAATCTGTTTCTTTAACAGCTTGCCATTAATTGAAATAATAAAGGAACACAGCAATTCCTTCCAGCGCCTTCTTTGGTTGGTCTTTTATTTCGATAGCAAACTTGATTTCCGCTTTTGCCACACCACGCAGATTAGTCAGCGAGTGCAAAGTAGTCACCAGACGGATGCTCTGTCCTGACAATACAGCCTGACCGAATTTCATTTTGTCCATACCGTAATTAATCATCATTTTTAGGTTATTCACCTGGATAATCTGATTCCACAAATAAGGAAGCATGGATAATGTCAGGTAGCCGTGAGCAATCGTGCTATGATAAGGGCTGTCTACTTTAGCACGTTCCGTATCTACATGAATCCATTGATGATCCAGCGTTGCATCAGCAAAAAGATTGATACGTTCCTGCGAGAGTTCCACATAATCGGAAACACCTATCTGTTGGCCTACTAGTTTTTCGAATTCTTCGTACGAATTGATAATTACTTTTTCCATAAGTCTTATCGTTTTTATGGGGGTTATTTACTATTAAATTGGGGACAAAAATAGGAAAAATAAACTGATATGCCACCAAATTTATAAATAAAAGCAAGGAATGAAGTATTTAGGTATGTTTTACAAACCGGAAACCTGTTTCAGTGCTTCTGTCAGAATACTGTACCCCTTACCATTCAAATGTAAATCGTCGAGAGTCAACTCCGGATTCAGCCTGCCATCCTGCAATAAACGATTGAATACGTCCAGATAGACAATATCCGTTCCCTGCAATTTTTCGTGTATCTTCCGGTTAAGGATCTGGATAAATTTATTCACAGCCGTACTGTAATCATCATAATCATTACGCGGAAAAATACAGAAAAGATATGTTTTCAGTGAAGGAACGGCAAGAACCGCTTTTACATAACGCTCTACATATTCATCTATATTTTCATCGTTCAACTGATAAATATCATTGGTTCCGAATTGAACAACGACCTGGCAATCGGAAGTGTCTACCGCAAAAGACTCCACATAGGCCAGCCCTTCACCGGGAGCACCATAGTTCAGACATTCCCATTGTGGGAAATAGATATCCAGTGCCCAAAAAGCCATGTGACTGTTGCCAAGAAAGGCAAATTTTGGTTTTTCTTCTATCCTATCCATACAAATTCATTCAAACGTCCACGTTATCTCACTCAAACTCTCAAACAAATATAGAATAAAATTCGCGGATTTACGTTACTTTTGCAAAGGTAATCACATTCATTCATATATATAAACCGATGATACATTTTTTCAAGAAACCCGTTTCTCACCTTGCGTTGCCGGAGAAATTCACTTATCCTTTCCATTATACCCCTCATCCATTGTGTGTGTTGGCTGCGGAAGAAGTGAAAGCATATATTGCAAGCCGGAAAGAATGGCAAGAGGAATTAGCTTCCGGAAAGATGTTTGGAGTGTTGATTGTGCAAACGGACAACGGAATAACAAACAACGAAGAAAATCAGATTGGTTATCTTGCAGCTTTCTCCGGCAATCTGGACGGAAAGAATCTGCATCCTTATTTCGTTCCTCCTGTTTATGACCTATTACAACCGGAGGGATTCTTCAAAATCGAAGAAGAACAGATTTCTGCCATTAATATCCGTATTCGTGAATTGGAAAACAGTAGTTCTTATCTCGATTCAAAAGAGAAATGGAAGATAGAAACGGAACAGGCTAAAGCTGTTTTGAATCAAGCAAAAGCGGAGCTTAAAATGGCAAAGGAGGCGAGAAAGATTCGCCGCCAGTCATCTCCCGAGCTTTCCGGAGAAGAACAAACCTCCCTGATTCGGGAAAGCCAATACCAAAAGGCGGAATACAAACGACTGGAAAAGGAATGGAAGAAACGATTGGAAGAGCTCGAAACGGAAGTCAGGCACTTCGATATTGAAATAGAGCGATTGAAAACCGAACGAAAAGAACGTTCGGCAGCTTTACAAAGAAAATTATTCGAGCAGTTCCGGATGCTAAACGCCCAAGGAGAGGTGAAAGACTTATATACTATTTTTGAGCAAACGGTTCAGAAAGTTCCTCCTGCCGGTGCGGGTGAATGTGCTTTGCCTAAGTTATTGCAATATGCGTATCTTCATCAATTAAAGCCATTAGCTATGGCTGAATTCTGGTGGGGCGACTCTCCTAAAAACGAAATCCGGCATCACGGATATTATTATCCTTCCTGCAAAGGAAAGTGCGAACCGATTCTGCAACACATGTTGCAAGGATTGGAGGTAGACGAAAATCCACTGCTGAATCCTGTTCATGAAGAGGAAGAACTAGAAATCGTGTTTGAAGATGAATGGTTGCTGGTAGTCAATAAACCGGCAGGGATGTTGTCCGTTCCAGGAAAAGCAGAGGACAGAGATTCAGTCTATCATCGTTTGAAGAAGAAATATCCCGAGGCTACCGGCCCCATGATTGTACATCGGCTCGATATGGCTACTTCAGGATTATTACTCGTTGCCAAAACAAAAGAGGTACATCAGGATTTACAGGCACAATTTGCAAATAGAAGTATCAAGAAACGCTATATGGCTGTGCTGGATGGGACGATAATAAAAACAGAGAAGGAGACAAAGCCAATAGCAGAGAAAGCTATATTACTAGCAAAGGAAACTGTATCAACGAAAAAAACAGCAAAAGCAGAAAGAACAGGAAATACAGGAAGAATCGAACTCCCTCTTTGTCTGAATCCTCTCGACCGTCCTCGGCAA
>ERZ791671.169-NODE-169-length-63064-cov-4.30112_pt1 | contig 63064 bp, 79 predicted proteins | sample MGYA00510052_ERZ791671 | MGnify/ENA primary metagenome ERZ791671 (study PRJEB30046, sample SAMN00715231) | human gut metagenome | study: EMG produced TPA metagenomics assembly of the A metagenome-wide association study of gut microbiota in type 2... | reverse complement strand
TTTTAGCTGCACCGCCCTTGAGCCCTGGTGCAGCTTCTTTCGCTGCGTCGAGCGACGGCTCAACTGCCGGCCATTCAATGACAGGATCGCCGCCACTACCTGTCCGCAATTCTTTGATCTGCCCAGTTGCTGTGTCGTGATATTTAATCAGATACGTCGGTTCCGGATTTTCGCCACCGCTACCACTATCGCCACTTTGTCCATTTCTCGAATAGCCCCAGCTGGAGTTATCACGACGAGTTAGCGTGTAGTGCTGGAGCGGAGCACCGCTAACAGATTCGCCCGCGCCGCGCGGCAGGAATATCCAGTACCCGCCCGCGGGTTTACTCACCGCATCGAATCTCGTTGCGAGCCGCGACATCAGGTGCATATCTGACTCGCCGACCTGATCGAGTTGCGTGATAACATTGTCTGCAAACCGCTTTGATACGCGTGGTTTTAGCCCATTATCGCTCGCTATTGTCGCAACGATATCGCTGACAGTGACGTCGCTCCAGGAACGAGTCTTTCTGCTCTGAACTGTCGGAGATCCTTTTGCTGCGTTCATCGGAGCCGCTTTTGCTGTGAAATCAACTACCCGGGGTTCACCGCCACTGCTAGCACCGTCAACGATGTATATCCCTTTATCAATTATCTGATTACCGAAACCGAGCCCAATACTGATTTTTACTCCGCGGGCCGGAATTTTCAGAGTTTCAGAAACTATTGCTACGCGGAGTTCGTCTGTCTGTTTACTGGAGCCGCCGTAATCTGTCAGCGTGATATTGATCAAACCTTTTCTTATTTTATCCGTGATGTTTTTATTATCAGCAGATATATAAAAATTAGGTTTCCACGCCTCCACGCCAGTATTTACGTAATCACTCATTCATCAATCCCATAATTGCGTTTCTTTTTTAACCGGCTCTGGTTCGATATCTGGTAAAACAATTTTTTCTCCAGCACGAAACACGGCACACATATCCGTTACGCCGTAATTCGAAACCTGATATAAAACAGTCTCTGTCGTTTTTGACGCTCTCCCGTAGACCGCAAGGCAGATCTGATCGAGACGGTCACCGTCCCGTGTAGTGTATGTAATCATTTGGGGCCCCATTAATTAAAAGGATTTCATAATGAGAATTAATTTTAGTAGTCGGAGAGGTATTAGTATTTCGGCGTCAAAAAAAATACCATCAGGTTGTTTTACATTTATGTTCGTAGTTTTTTTATTATTTTTATACTTGTTAAGTGCTCTGGTAGCGCTTGATTTTGTATTAATCTAGCGAAGCTCCATAATATTCGAGCGTGAGTGAAAAGTCCTGCGATTTAGGTGTTCCGCCCATCAAAAAGCTGTTTTGCGTTTCAGTTAGTTCTCGCAGCACCCAGTACCCTTTCACCTCCCCGGTCCCCAGCACTAGCTGCTGGGGTTCTCCCGTGTTCCCGAGCGCTCGCAAATCTGTCAACAGGCCGACGCCGCACCCGTCAAGAAATAAAGCGTTTATCTTTCCATCGATAGTAATTGTGGGGTTCGGTCGTCCGGTTATCTGCAACGCGTCGTTTTTCCCGAATCGTGTTTGCTGAGCCCAGCGCCAGGCGTCACTACGTTGCAGTTTGTTGTACGCTACTGTTGATATAGCAAAAATGAAATCACCCAGGCCGAGCATGATATCCTCAGCACCGTTTATTGCATCACTCATTGTCACCCCGCCGCAGCTGGTTTATCAAACATCGCGCCACGATTGTACGAACTCGCAGCCTGTCTCAGTCCATCGAGCACCCCCGACGCTGCAGATTGTTGTATTGACTGCGGATCTGTCGCACCGACAATATTGATTTCGATTTTATTGTTTTGCTCCGGCGCAGGTGTCGAGACTGCCTGCTTCAACGTATCAATATTTAACGTCGACGAATCCAGTGCTGCAGGCGCGGTATTTTTATTTACCATCCCGGATAATGGATTAACAAACGCGAGCATTGATTCTGCCTGAGATTTTGCCTGTTCTTGCCGTTCTGGATGCCGCATATTTTCGACAGCCTCTTCGGCTTTTGCCTTCGCAATATTATCAGCAGTCAATCCAGCGTTCGGTGAATATTTACCTCCCGAATCCATAAACTCTTGATATGCCCGATTATATTCGTCATTATAAGTTTTCTGTTCTTCATCTGATTTTTCATCCGGAATAAGCCACTCCAGTTTCTTTACGACAGCCCATATAATCTTCCCGAATTTGACGCAACCTTCTCCAAAATTGACGATGCCATCCCACATTTTTTTCATATTTTCTGGTTTTACCCACTCAGTAATTGTGCTGACAAAACCACCCTGATTATCCTTAAACCAGGATGTAAATGTTTCACGTACTGAGTCAAACGTCGGCGCGAGTTCCCCCCCGATTTTACCGAGTGTATCTGCAAGTCCCGACGTAATAGAGCCCCACAGATTTGTCACTGATACATGCGCACGCGCCGCCCCTTCCGCACCCTCTTTTGTTAACAAATTCGACTTTTGCGCGTCAGACATTGTCTGTTCCCAGCTTTTACCCGTCGCCTTCATATACGTCATGATCTTATTAGCCTCGCCCCCCATGAGCTGGTCAGCGAGGCTCGCCGCTTGCTTCTCATCTTTCATTTCAGAGATTCATCTTTCATTTCAGAGATGCGACGCATAACCTCATTAAACTGTTTTTCCCGATCCCAGCCAGCCATTCGTTTTTTCGTCAGGCCAATTTGAAATAACATGGGATTCAGGCTTTTTTCGTTTCCGATTTCGCCGATTTTATTTGTAAGTTCTTCAGACAAATCCCCGATATTTTCGCCGTTCAGGCCCGCGGCTTTACCAATATTTTCCCACGCAGCGTATTTTTCGACGCCAACGCCGTAGGACTTCGCCAGACCGAGTTTTTCTGACGTCTCTGCATTCATTGCCAGCGCACCAGCTGCAGCACCGCCAATGAGCCCTGCCGCGCCAAGTGTCCCCCATTTGATACCCCGCCCCGTAGCCCTCACCGCACCTGCGGCGGCTCGTCCGCCCCATTTTGCAGCTCCTTTTGCGCGACCCGTCCACTTCTCCAGCCGCTGTTTTTTAGCAAGTTGAGTATTCAGCGCCTCCTGGTCCTGCGTTGTCGCTTTTATCCGACGGTCCAGCTTTTGATACTGAGCAGATAAATCAGAAACGTCTTTACCTGCCAGTTTCATTGCTGCGATTTTGTTTTTTAATTTATCCTGACTTTTCGTTAATTTCCCGACAGTAGACGACGTCTGCCGAATCGCATCATTGAGTTCTGTTGTACCGCGACGAAACGACGGGTCTATTCGCCCACCGAATACAACCTGCGTTTTAAAGTTTTGAGAAATAGCCATCGATTTTCATGACCTCGTTTACATAGAAATTAAAAACCCGGTACGGCAGGTCCATTTGCGTATCGGGCGGGATGGCAAGTTTTTTCGCAATAAACGGAATCAGAATAACTATATCTGATGTCGGTCTTTCGGGGGCTTTACCAGTTCGTTAAACGCGGCCTCCATTTGATCGTAATCGCACGCAGGCAGTGCATATAAATCCTCACGCTCCAGATTTGCCAGGCGCGCCAGCATTGTCGCTGTCCGCTCTTCAAGACCACTTTTATCGTTACTGAACATAATGCGGTCGCGTAATTTTGGTTCGCGAATAGTAATTGTATCGCGGCTCTCACCCTTAATAATAAACGGGCGAGAGAGCGTAATAGTCATACTGTCTAATAATGATTCCATTTTATTTGCCTTTTAATATACATGGAGAATACGAGCAACGCCCGCAAGAACGTCAACACCATTAATTACTCGTTTCATTTTTGCAGGATGAATCTCGTAAATAACTTTTCCATTTTGAACTCGTTTATAATAGCTCGGCGCAATCGTTACTGATTGCCCAACTGCTGATTTTGAATCAGTCCCCTGCGCGTCATCAGTAATCGCCGTAATAAGCCCCTCATATGTATCAATACGTTCAAAATTGACACCGTAATTGTCAGTATATGCACTTCGAATTTCGAACCTTGTTTTAGCACCTGGTATTAATCCAAAATACCCCATCACACCAGAATCGGAGCCAGAGACTTTAAAACTGGCTGACATTTTCTCCATTCCTCCGTCCAGAGTGATAGCTGTATCCATCGCGCCTGTTTTAAACTCGTCTTCGATTATTTTCATATCGACTGGAGTATATTCAGTACAATTTAAAACCCGTTCGCCCTGCACGAATAGCGCAAACGCGCGGTAAGCGTTGCTGTCTGACATATTTAATCTCCGAATTATCAGGCTGCTTCTTTAAAAAGGGAGGCCAGTGCTTCAACTGTATAGTCATTATTAATGCGGTACATTAACGTAATTGTTTGTGCCGGAGATTTCGGACCAAAATCAACATTAATATAAAGATTACCCGCAGCCAGGCTTTCTTTTGTATTCAGCTCACTGTCTAACCACGCACGCCCTCCGTTAATCGCACCCTGCTCCTCTAATTTGTGCAGATATGCGTTTATCGACTCGACAACGTCTGTTCCGAGGTGCAGGTCTATCGGACGATCAATAAAATCGGTCATCATTGCCCGGGCTATAGAATCCTCAATTACGTCAGCTGTTCGACGAACGCTCTCGAAAGACCATTGCGGGCTGAGGCTGCACAAATAGTTACCCCAGTGTCTGAACCCGTCATAGCGAATAATCGTGCTGACCTGGCTGGCATTCAGCAGGTTCGCTGTGCAGTTTGTCTCACCAATAATAAAATCGTCGACTTGTTCAAGCCCTGTAACTCCGTAGATATTCTGGTTCGATTTACTCCACCAGAATCCTTTTTCATTATCAATTCGGGCTCGTAAACCAGCAGCGATAGCTGAATACGGACGAGATAACCCACTGACATCACTCGTAGAATAAACGCGAGGTCGCAACAACTCAGCGCGTCCGCCGAGTTTTTGCCTGCGATTCACAACGTCTGCAGGGGTAGCAGCGCGCGGAGAGTCGATATAACACACTCCCCGGAGTTTATTTGCAACCACTTCAAGCTGAGCCGCTATTTCGTCTCGTGCGCTGTAATCCGGCGCTATAATAATTCGCGGGGTAACTTCGTTAATTTGCGCTGACGTCAAAAGCGAATTAATTCCGGCGATAACATTTTCGCTCATATCAGCGTCGTCGCTACTCTCTACAACGCGAACAACAACGATTAATGCATCAGTCTGATTTAAAATATCAGAAATAGCGGGGGGCAGAGTCCCGTATTTCCCGAGCAGGGCGGCTTTCTTCTGACTACCTGCAATTAATACAGGAGAATTAATCGGGAATGCGTCATCTGTTCCACCTGATAAATTTGTTGGTGGAAGACCAAATACTGTACCGGTTCCGGAATGCTCGCCACCAAAAGTTACATTAATCCACTCTCCGTCTGTTTTCCCCTCTCTATATTCCTGATTCTGATCATACATTTTGCTGGGGGTCATTCCCGGCTCCGTAATCATCGTTAATTTTTTTGTTCCGTCGGGCAGCGTGCTATATCCTGGAGTGCAGGTTGCGCCCTCAACTGTCATATCTACAATTTCAACAACCCATTTATTCCCGTCGCTGCCCGGTGATACAGTTGAAAACTCAACGAGATTATCAGCCAGCGATGAGCCCCACGTTAATGATGCTCTCGTAGCCTCCGCGACGTTCGTCGCAGTACCAACAATCCCAATCACGGAAATATCTACTGTGTTGATCTCTTTTGTGCCGTCGTCGTATTCGAGCGTGCGAATACCGTGCAAAAAATTAGTTACGCTCATTTTATTCCTTCTCTATTTTCACCAATTCGCGTCGCTATTGCTTCTTTAAGCTCGGCCAAGTTTTCGATTTGCGCGTCAGATGCGGTTCCGGCATCTACTGCACACTGAATTGAGAATGCCTCAATTGACAGATCGCCAACAGTCCGTAATGTAGTCTGGAGTTTTTGCGTCTGCTCTTTTTTTACAAATTTAGAAATGCTCCCATAATCCCCGCTCAGCGCTCTTTCATATAAAACCCTACCGTGTTCCTCGCAATCATTTTTCATTGCGGTGAATGGAATGTCGTTTCCAATCCCGTCAATATCGCAAATAATATTTATAGATAACCCATGCTCGTCATTAAAAACAGGGTTTGTTATTTTTCTAAATGAATCAACACTTATCATTACGCAATCCTAATAGCTAAAAAACAGGCAGTCCCAATATCACCGACCCCGCCTGGTGAATACGCCATAGCTCGCCATGAGCCAACAAGTGGTGTGTCATAAAATGGTTTTGTGGCAATATCCGTGTTATATGAACCGGTATTATTTATACTAGCGTAATATAAATCACCTCCAGCCCATATGGAGCCCGGTAGTATTTGTGGTGCATGATTAATAGCGACAAGCGCATAAGTATTAACCGCGCCAACAACACCTATTTCCGGTGATGGGTCCGGTGAAAGACTTATACCTATGTTGCCATTTTCATCCGGCGACTCCCCGTTAATCGTTTTAACCGGTTTAAGATTAGCCTCATTCCAGTATTTATACGTCATTCCGCCACACAGTAATACCAGGCCATCATAGTGAACTCCGCGTAATCTATAAAAAACCTTCTGATTGTTTTCTCCACGGGTCGAAAAATCTAAATAATCGCCCGACACATCTGATAAACCAGCAAGTGAAAACAACGTCAAATCAGTGCCCGGTTTGTTTATATTTATTTGTTTTTTAGAGGATAAAACGTCTTCAAAAATCACATCATCTTTAAAAGTATTTGGATGAGTAAATGCATTACCCTTATCTCTATATGCAACGTCCCCATCTATACCAATATTTTTCCGCGCAGCCTGCTGAGCAGTTTCACCATTTGCGGGAATTTCAGATAAGTTTTTACTTATCTGCAAATATTTTTTGTCAGCTTCCTCGGGAGTTACGTAGTTGTCATATACTACAACATTAACCGTAGATGTGCTGGACACCGCGAGTGTGTATTTATACGTGATTGAAATCAGCGCACCGTTGCTGTCCGTAGGTTTTAAAATGTCCGGCGAGCGCGCCACAGAGTACAGCTCGCCTTTATCTGTTAATATCCCCACCTCACGGATAGTATAGCCCCCAGTGTCTGGCGGTACGTAAAGTGTAAAGATAACCTGGTTACCGCTATTTTCTGCGGATTTAATATCCCCACGATACGTCTCGTGAATTAATGCAGTTCGTGCCGGGTCCGGTGTTACGTCGTCGTTTCCTTTTGCGTCGCCAATAACGAATTTATTCAGCACCACGGGTACACCCGATGCCAGCGCAGCGGCTTCAAGTTGCGCCCCCCGATCTGTCAGTACCGCATAAACCTGGCTCGCGCTCGCTTTCAGATTTGATTTTAATTTAGCCATTAGGTCCTATCTCCACTAACAAACTCACAATTGGCGAGCCTGATATATATAGCCCGCCGTTAATTTTTACACCGCCGTCGCCGTCTGCTGGGATATTTACGCCTATTTTCGCGTAAGGCGCACCAGCTATAAAAAATTCACCATCGACACCCGTTTCAAAATTTATTTCTTTTAATAAGGAACGGCAATTTTTTGCATCAAATATTTGTGCAATAAAGGTATTCAATAGTTCTAAATCTAACCCTATACTTTTTAGCAGATATATTTTAATTGCGAATGTATACGGGTCGTCCCTGGGCGTGGCTTCAAACCACTCTCTCATTTTGCTCTCAAATCCCACCGTTAATAATGCTCGTTCGACGGCACCACGCGTGCCGCGATGTTTATTTTGCCAGGCTGCGGCCTTAATAATTTCGCGTTTTTGCTGCTCGCTCCAGTCGGGGTTCCAGTAGGTGACCGCGTACTCCCACGCCAGCCACGGCAACAGATTTGCAGGGCACAAATCGGGATTTTTAATAATTCGAATATCGCCAGGCAGATCGCCGACGTGAGATAAAACAACCTCAAGCGCCCTCTCAGGGGTTATTGCGTTCGGAGGCAGTACGCTTTGACTTGTCATGGCTACCCCATTTGCACGCTGAGTTTGATTTCTGTGCAGTACGGAGCCTGTCCGACGCCAGCAATCACATCCTCTGTTGGCGATATCAGAATCACACGCTCCGTTCCGTCACGATGTATCGCGTCGTAAATTCCTGACAGGGCTGCTGTCGCCCCGATTTTATGTTGTGTAGCCACGTATATAGCTAAATCGCTTTGAGCACCGTTGAGCAACACGTTCTGATCGGGACCGAGCCCCGCTACGATAACGGCTTCAACCCGGTAATTCAGGTTCGACGCAGGTTTTACAGTCACGAAATCAGTCAGCGGTCGAGTATCGTCAGGAGACAGGGCCGCATTCACTGTATTCAGTAGTGATTGAGGCGGAGTGCCGTCGCCGGTTCGCGACAAAACATACATATCGACGTATCCAGGCTGGGTCACCGGCGGGCCGTACGCCTGAGCTGACAGAACGTCGGGATCACTCGACAGCGCGAAATAGTTATAGGCGTTCGTACTGCCGGCAGTATTCCGCGCATACCATGATAGCTGTATGCGATGACGATACTCGTCGTCACTCTCGTAAACCGCCTCAGTCGGAGGAATTGCGTCAGGATTAGCTGGCGTTATCAACAGCCGCAGGCAGTCAAAATTAGCGCCGATCTGGTCGAGGTCACTCCCTTTTGCAAACGCGAGCAATACAGCGAGCATCCCCTGATTTACCCGAGCTGTAATAATGATTTCTCTGTATGCAACTATTTCCAGCAGTTTAACGGCCGGGTCTGACTCCAGGAGTGCGTTAAATTGTGGATATAATATCTGCAATTCTGACAGTAGACTGGATTTAACATCTGAAAATAATGGGGTTTTAACGAATGCTGGCGGCGGCAGCAGACTCATATCAATAGTTTTCACTATCGAATTCTGAACTGTTGATGTTATCAAAATATCAGTTCCATATTATTAAACTCTAATCGCTGTTGTGTTTCGATATCTGTTGCGATAATTAATATTGTTATTTTCCCGATGTCCACTGCTAACACATTTATTCTGTCAATTCTGACGCGTGGTTCCCAGCGTGCTATTGCTCCTGCACTTTCCATTATTATTCTCATAGCAAGCGACGGATCAGTGGGATTATCAACGAGGTCAAATAATTTGCTGCCGTATTCCGGCAACATTACACGGGTTCCCAGCGGGGTCGTTAAAATATCAACGATAGACTGACAAATGTGATCAGTCCCCGATAAAGGCTTACCGGTGTTACGGTCCATTCCAAGCATATTTACGCCATTGGTTGGTTCGGTTGTTGTGTTTCCCCGTCCGGACATATATGAGTGTGTCCGTTGTACGTTGTGCGGACCTCAGTCATTGTGCCTTGTCGGTCCTGCACCTCTTGCCCTGCTAACACACTACCGCGAGTTGTGATATTACCTGTTCCACCGTTATCTCCAGTGACAGAAATATCGTTACGGAATGTCGCTAATTTATCTACTACTAATGTCTCGGTAATATGCGTTGGACCAGCTAGTGTTATACCACCCGGAGCCCACGCGCTGATTGTTTGAGCTGTCAGCGATATTCTGTTCGCAGCAGTAACACTAACAGAACTCGTTGCTATAACGTTCACTAAATCAGCATGTGCGTTAATTGTATCTGTCGCTGTGACATTAATAATATCAGCGTCTGCGTTAATTAATTTCCCACCATGGATATTAACTACATTTTCGCTATTAATAGTAACATCTGCGCGTCCAAATATTTCTATTTCAGACTCACCGAGTATTTTTACCACGCCGTCCGGTACGCCCTGCCATGTCAGAGTGTGATTTTTTGTGTTATACGTCATCGTAGCCCCGTCACAGTATGCAGTGACATGATCATGGGGGTCATTGCTTGGCGGAGCTTTGTCGTCAATGTGCAGCCCGAGCATAACTACACCGTTCCGCGTATCCCCACCCTCAGAAACAACAGTAACGGGATCGCCCACTGATGGTGCGCTCCAGTCGACGCGTTCTGAGGTGGCGTGAGTAAACCACTGCAGCCAGCCTGACTGGTGTTCGCCACCAAATGAGACTCGGCAGCGTGGAGGATTCATTTTAACTGCAGCTATCGTGCCGCGTTTAACTGCGTCACGCAGCCTGCGCGCGTTCTCCGCTGCAGCATATTCATCGTCCGATTGGGCCATAATAGTCGCCCTCATGTTCTGCGCCGATATCTGGTGCTATTCCGACGTATATATTTTTCAGGGTCCCCTGTGAGGGATAATCGAAAATATCTGGACCAACGCCTACAACCTGCGTGAACGACACGCACTGAACTGAATGCGAACCGACTGACTGCCCGTTTTTAATCCAGTCGCACGGTTCCGCGTCGCTGAATTTTGCCGGTTTAGTTCCGGGACCGAACATTCGCCCATTGATCCAGCTCGTCATATAGAGCGCTGCATTCTGCGATTTCAGTCCGTACTGATCAGCTGCAAATTCACGCAGCAAATACAAATTACACGACAGCTCGACTGACTGAATTGAGCCTGGAACCGATTCGTCACTCTGTGACCAGTTGCTGATTTCCAGGAACAGAGCTGGCGTTTCAAATCCAGCCGGAATTTCCGGATAAATTCCGAATGTTTTGATGAACGGTATTTGTAAAACCGCGCCTTTAACGCGATCAAGATATTCGTCAAATGCATCCAGTCCGCTCATAATCGTTTACCTGTTTTTGGGTCTACGTGGACATTACCTTTCACGCGACCGCGCAAATCTTTCTCAAAAAAGCCCATAAAAACAGGGCCAATGTTTTCAAAAATATAATCATCGATAGCATCCTCCAGCGCGTCGTGCACAGGTACGCGAGCCTCTTCGATTCCTCCGCGATCCAGTCGAATCCAGACACTTTTCGCACCGTAGCGTTTCGCTACGAATGAATCGGGCCAACTCATCATCGCCAGCCCTGCACTTTTGGGTGTAAAAGTTGCCCCTCTAGCGCCTTTTTTGGTTTTCAAAAACAGGCCGGTCTCAAGATCGCGAGGCTGTTTTTGCCTCCGTGGATTTTGTAATCGCCCCTTTAGCTCAGATACCCGGAAATCATTCAGACCGTACCAGAGCTTGGCGCTGCTCAGGTCTCCTGCCCCTTCTTTTGTAAAATTACGGCGCTTAATGAACGGCTTGATTCGTTTATCTACGGCCTTATGATTTTTAGCTGCCAGTGCAGTCAAAATCATTCCTGCTGAAATTCGGTGCATATGTTTTGCAGTTCGGTTCAGCGCCCTGTTGTATACCATTAACATTTGATGTTGCGTCGCGCTGATTTCGACTCTGAGCTGCTCCAGCGCCGAAACATCGATATCGAACATCTGCGCGTTACTACGTAAATCGGCCACGGTTCCCCCTTAAGTGGGACCGAGGTCCCACTTAGTATTTTGAATACTCGCTGTTTTCGCTGGACGTGTGAGGCTCTAAAAAAATATTCGTGAGCCCTGTGCCATCAGGTTGAGGCTCTTTAACCACGTAATCGGTCCAGCCAGACCAGGTAACAGAGCCGTCAGGTTCGATGCTGCGCTGCTTTGGAACCTGGACGACGTCACGCGCAACAACGCCAGCGACGTCGTCCGAGAGCGCCGTCAGGCTCGTTACTGTACCGGTAATAAAACCAGCGTGAGGAACGTCAACGCGCGCGTAAGGCTCGTTGAAAATAGCGATAATGGGGTCGGTTTTACCGCGTAATTTAACGGGCCGTCCCCACTCACGGATCATCTCCTCGTCGCCGGCCCGGAGGTCATCGTAGTAGCTCATAGAGCGTAAACGTGATCAGCTGCGATAAGGTCTGCGACCTCCGGTGAATCAACAACAATTTCACGGCCTGCGGCAACAATCTCGCGAACGCGACGCCCGTTCACGTAGTGATAAACGTCCAGCGTGTTACGCAACTTGACGCGGCGCGTAGCCGGTGCGAGCTCCTGCTCTTGTGACTGTGAAACGATAGCGCTCGCGATTGATTGAGCGAGTTCATTATCGGTCCCGGACGCAGTATTCACTGTAATCTCGATGCCTCCCGCGTCACCGGATTGCTCGTTCAGAATATCGAGCTCTGACTCAGCGCCGGCAACGATTGATTCCAGTTCCGCAATAGTCCCGCAGCGCGGTAATTCGCGACCGAGCTGAGCGCTCATATCGTCAATACGCGCCAGCAATTCTGTTTTTGTGCTCATGTTGATTCCTTAACAAAAAAGAGCCTTTCGACTCTTACGCGATTTTTACGACAACGAACGCGTCGGCGTCCGTGAGGACCATTGCTGGCGCGGATTGCGTCATTGTTTGCGTCACTGCCGGATCACCGGTAGTGGTCCAGACTTTTGGATAGCGCGTCGCTTCGGAAATACCCTCTTTCAGCGCGTCTTCGTCCTGAATTGCGCCATAAGTGCGGAGCCCGCGGTTTTTTGTGTTGCCAAGGATCATCGTGTTATCCGGCATATAACGCGTTTCAGTATCTGTTACCGGGTCGAGGTATTGCCCTTTGTAGACAAACAGCGCAGTGTCGCCGTAGTAGCCTTTAAAGCTGACAACGTCGCCCAGGTTTTTCAGCGCGACCTCGAGCTGGCTGTTTGAGCCACGGCGCGTATCCAGTGCCGTCCAGAATTTTTTAAAACGCTTCAACTGCTTCCAGGCTTTACCATCCATGATGATCACGTTAACCGCACCGGAGGCGAGGTCCGCGTAGGATTCAATATCGTCGCTCGGGTCATACGTTTCCGCGTCCTGAGTCGACCAGGCTGTCGAACCGGACTGAGTGACGTTATTCGTCGCGCTGCGGCTCATGTCGATCTCATATGTCTCGATATTGCTGCCGGAAACAGTGTATTTACCGTACAGAACAGCCTGTACCGCCTGGAACTCTTCGAGCTGGCTGATGCTCAGTTCCTCATCAAGCAGGTTCTGCATGATGATTTTTGCACGACGTTCGACCGGCGTTTCCGGCTGGCCAATCTGCTCACCGGCTGCGCGCTTGATGCTCATATTCGGATTGATCGTGTGCTTGGGTTTCGTGTAACCCGGTTTGAAATGGTTCGTTGAATAGCCGCGAGTGCGGTCAACTTTGCCGGTGATCATCGGCGCGCAGTACACGGCCATGTTCACTTTTCCCGGGATTTTATCCAGAAAAACCTCTTCGCTCGTAAACGTGTAGGTCTCACGGAAAAACAGCTTTAAAAACAACGGATTGAACTTAAATACCTGCTGTGTCGCGGTAATCAGTTCTGACGTAGTAAACGAATCGCTCATTTATATATCCTGTTATAAAAAAACCGCCCGGAGGCGGCTTGTTTTGAGTTTTTTGCTATCAGCCGACGCTGATCGGCGTACCCGCAAATGCTGATTTGCGTTTAGCTACGTCGGTAACCGTACCCCAGTTAATCGCCGTGTAACGGAACGAGCCTGATTTATAGTACGAGCAGTCTGCAGAACTGGAGCCAGTATTAACTGCGGTGGCAGTGAGGCCAATAGCTTTACCGACTGAGCCGTCCCAAACCTTAAACGTCCCGACAGTAGCGTCGAGCATAATCGGTGTCAGCCGGGGTACGTTGATCCCGCCCTGAAAATGACCGACGGTCGTGACAACAAGGTCAGGCCCAAGAATAAAATCGTCCGGGCTATACGTTTCTGTAGTCATTATTCATCCCCTAAAATTGAACGCCCTGCAGCAACCAGCATCGAGACGTTTGCGGTTGTTCCTGTTGCCGTAGTACTGCCAGCATCCTGAATAGTCGCTGGTGATTCAGTGCTCATTAGTGTATCGAGCGCCGTTTCTGTCCGCGCCTGCGCCGTTTTAGGTGCTGCAGCGAGGACTACCTGCGCCTGCCCGACCGTCATCCCGGGGACGCCAGCGAGCGCTTTTGCCTGCGCCTCGCGCCCAACAGCTTCGGGACAATTGATGATGGCCATCACACGCGCCAGTTCGCTTGATGCGGCGTCCGCGCGAATCTGCTCCGTGTTAAACTCAACCTGCGCGACAGTAGTCGTGGTCGCGGTTTGTTCTGTGGTCGTGGTCTCCGCCGTGGTTTCTGTACCAGACATAAAGCGCTCCATTTTTGGTTTCAGTGCGTCGGCCATCACTGCGATAGCGTCCGCGTAATTAACGAGTTGATCAGCGAGACCAGATTTAATCGCGTCCGCGCCGATAAATACTGCAGCTTCCGTGGCCAGCACCCTGGATTTTTTCAGCCCGGTATAATCCGAGACTTTTTGCGCGAACTGCTCGCGCGTGCTGTTAATACTCAGCTGGAATTCGTCGCGAACGTCGCCTGGCAGCTGGGAATACGGGTTCCCGTCAACTTTGTGCGCGCCGGCGTAAATCAGCGTCACGTCGACGCCAGCAATCTCCAGCGCTTTTTCGACGCAGCGGTGAGCCATCAGGACACCGATTGAACCAACTGTGCCTGTCTGCGTTATCAGCCGGCGCGAACACGCTGACGCCAGCAAATAGGCAGCGCTGCAGGCCGTATCGCTGGCCAGCGCCCACACAGGTTTTTGCTCTCGCGCCCGGGCGATTAAATCAGCAGTATCAAACGCGCCGGCGACTTCACCGCCAGGGGAGTCAATATCAAGCAGGACCCCTCTTACATCGGGATCAGAAATCGCCTGCTGCAGGCGTTTTGCGATTCCGTCGTAACCGCTCATCCCGCTAACTGGGTTGATATAACCCAATTTATGAACCAGCGTCCCGGTAACCGGCAGAACGGCTATACCACGCTCCACGCGATACGATTTCTGGCGTGTTCGCTCGCTGCTGTCCCACCCCATCGCGAGCGCGTTCATTTCGTCGCTGTTCATTACCTCTCCAGACGCTGTATCAATCAGTCGCCCGGTACCGAACCGGTCGCTCAGCGCCGAAAAAAATACCCGCGCGTAGGTGGGCTCCAGCAAAAGCGGTTGATTGAACGCCCTGGCGGCGAGGTGCGGAAAATTGTTCCACGGCATCAGTTACCTCCCCAGCCGTTATCGTTGGTATTTGAGGGGTGAGATACAGACCATGACGGTTCGCTCAGCCCCATTTCACGCCGGCGCTGAATTTCGTATTCCTGCTGCTCCATAACCTCCTCGTAATCCTGTCCCTGCAGCGCCAGTTCGTTCTGATACGTGCTGAGGCCAGTTGTGATGCGCATGGCGCTCTCCTGAACCTCTTTCAGCCCATCAATCGCCATGCGACCAGCGCCGATCCAGAGCGCGTTCGTCCAGGAGTTCCGCGCCTCATAAAACGACCGGACAGCTGAGCGTGGCAGGGTGATAATTCCGCGTGCCAGCGCCTCTTCAAACCAGCAGCAGAACATCAGCGACGCCTGTCGCGCGGCGATAAAACGTCGACGCCCCATGAAAAATCGCCAGCTGACGTTAGCACTGGCCCGGGCGCTGGAGTAACTGACCTGGCTGTAGTCCCGGCTAAGTTCTTCGTATGACGCGCCAACGCCAGCTGCAACGTAACGCAGGAGTGATTTTTCCAGTGAACTAAAACCAGCATCAGCATTCTGAGCGGTCTGTAAACTGAGTTTGTCGCCGGGATGCAGGTGGGGAACTTTCACACCACCGAGCTTGATATTTGCGCCGTTGTAGTACGTCACGTAACTCTGAATAAACGAATTCAGCGGGTTCGAGTCGATATCAGTACCCGCGCCGGCGATATATTCAAACGCCTGCTGGCTGTCGAGCTCTGATTCGATTGTCGCGGCATACATCGCCTTCACAATGGCGCTCTGCAGTTGTGTTTGCTGCAGTGTGTCGAGCATTTTCAGGCGCTCCATGACGCTGTAAAAAATATTGTCCCCGCGGGTCTGTCCGTCCTCGAGCGGCTCGAATATGTGGATGAATGCGTGTCTGCCGCTGCTGAGCTATGCTGGGATACGCCGGCATTTACCGACTCCGCCGAGAGGGTAAGTATCCTCGGCTATCCAGTACCCGACCGCGGCCCCGTTTTTATCGATATCAACACCGGCGCGGCGAAATTGAGTGTCAGCTGCGTAACCCGGATTTCGAATCCGTTTCGGTGAGACCATTTTGAATCGCGTCCGAAAAACGCTGCCGGCACTACTCTCCCAGACTGGTTGTACGCAGGTTTCACCGTTGAAAGCGTGAGTAGCCACGCCCTCGCGGATCATCATTGTGAACGTCCGTTTCCGCTCGATATCAATCGTGCAGTGAGGGTCCTCGGCGTATTCAGTCCACGCTACCTCGACGTCACGCGCCAGCGCCCTGGCGTCCTCGCGAGATATGCCGAGGTAACGCCAGTTAGGGCGATAACTCAACTTAAACAGATTGCCGACGATATGATCCTGGTGCAGCTGCACGGCGTTCGACGCGACGCCGTTATTGCGAACGAGATCGTCTGCTCGCGCGTTACCGCGATAAAAATTCGGCAACAGTGCTGCGTCGGCGCTCTGCTGTGGTGCGTTCCAGTCAATCAGCTGGCCACCGAAACCGGGACCGCCGCCGTTATACCCCGCGTAACGGCGTAGTGGCGTTTTACCGTCAGGCCCGAGCAGCTGCTGCGGAGCAGTCATAATCGAACTCCCACGGGCCGACGGCGTCCCGTACTCAGACCGAGCTGTGATTTCAGCTCGATAATGTACGTTCGGAGCTGCTCAATACTCGCCTGCGAGTATTGATAGCTCCGGTTATTTCCTGCTGAATCGCCGTGAGACAGCGACACGGTCGATTTACCCGTTAATAATTTGTGCAGAGCGATTTCCGCTTCCAGCAGTCGTTCTGTTAAAACCTCGCGCGACGTCATTAGCTCCCTCCGAGCATTCTGGCCATCTCCTCGAGAGACAGTTTGTTTTGTGATTTTTTCCGTTGCTCAGCGAGCGTCTCGAGATTGAGCTGGAAACGAATTTTACTGATACGCAGCGCTGCCAGTCCGTACACCCAGCAGTCGAGCGCCTCATTTCGCCGGCCCTGGTTGTCCCAACGATAAACGACGCGACCGTTAATGAGTTTCGGGATCAGAACCTCGGAGACGAGCTGTTTTGCCTCTGTCGTGCTGAATATTTCGTCGTCGTTGGGAAAATGAATCGCACCTGGTGTCGCCGATTTGGAGTCGGGTTCCAGCTGCAGGCGCATTGCGAGCAGGTCTTTCGCTGTATCTGTCCCAATCAACGACAAATACACTTTATTCGCGTTACGGGTACGAGGCATATTTACGACCGGCTGGCCGTATGAGCTCGCGCCCTTGATTGGAATGACCCACAGCGGACCGAGTTTCAGCGAGCGGTTATAAACGACCTGCGCATCTATGCCGCCGGTATCCCACGCCCAGCGACTGACGCCGATTGTGGTCCCGTCGCTGCGCCGGTATTGTTTGCGAATCACGCCGTCGACGCGCTGCAGCGTATCCTCCTCGTCGTAGCGACCGAGGACGATTGTTTTATCAATCAGCCAGCACTCCTCCTCGGCTCCCCAGCCCCACACGTAACACTCGTAGCGCCCGGACGTCTGAGAGTCGATGCCGCCAGTTATATAAACAACACCGTCAGGAACCTGGCTGGCGTATCTTTCCCGGCGATTAACGAGAATATCGTGTTCCAGCTGCTCGCTGGCCACTTCGCTCCAGAGTTCGCCGAGCGTAGTGTTATGAAACGTTTTTTCTTTGAGTGGTTCGCCCTTCGCTTTCAGCCACTCGCTGACAATCTCGCCCCAGCCGTCGAGATTCAGTGAATACAGGGCGTTTATCACGATCGCCGCGTGTTTCGGCGCGCGAACGACGCCACCGTCATGATCAAAAAAATGGATTCCGTCTCGGGTCCAGGTGCAGTCCTCGGCTATCCAGCGCCCCCCGAGCTCCATTTTTTCGAGATCGCGATAGTAAAAATGCTCCGGGCAGTGGCAGCACTGGTAATACGCGGACGACGATTTCGACTCGTTGGTCTGCAGGCTGTCATCCCACTTGAGACCGTATTCGATACCGTCGAAACCAAATACCAGGGTCTGCTCCTCGCTACAATGCGGACACTTCAGGTAAAAACGAAATGTCAGATCAGCAGCGTCTTCCAACATTTCGATATGACTTTTACCGGTGACTGTCGGTGTCGAACCGAAAATCGCCTTCGGGTACGCTGCCCCTTTAATTCGAACGAGCGCCAGTTCGATGGGCGAGCCCTCGCCTTTGCCTTTTTTGGCAACTTCCAGCGGCCAGCCGTCAACTTCGTCACCCTCGACAACCTGTTTCGTTAGTCGCCGGAAATTTCCTGGCGTACTCGCGCCGCGAAAATCAATAATCGCGCCGTTCATTTCTTTACGCTGGAGATTGTTACGCTCGTTGCTTTTATCCCAGTCGGGGAAAATTTTCTGAATCACCGGCATTTCGGCGATAGCGGGGTCAACCTCATCGGCGACAAATCCATCCGATTCGTCATCGATAGGCTGATAGACCACGGCACTACGTTTTTTGTGCTCAGCGAAATAGAGCAGCGCCGCGACGAGTATTTTTGTATAACCGAGACGAGCTGATTTGCGAACAGACACGATTTTTATCGCGTCGTTAGTCATCATATTGAGCATCACTACCTGGACCGGCTGAGTCGTCCAGTGGCCAGCGATGTGGCTGGAGCCCTCAGGGAGATAAAAATATTTATCAGCCCACTTAACCCCCGTCATCGGTATCGTCACGCGCAAGGGATTCAACCCTGTCGAGATCGCGTTCGATATCGCTGACATCGTAATCGCTGAAGTCGACTCGTATGTCTGCCAGTTCATTCAGGGCTATCGCCAGCTCCTCTCGTAATACACTGCTCGCCTCCTGCGGCATTTCAGGCCACACCTTTTTCAATCGTGGTGGCCACGACTCGACGCGGGTACGTAATTCAACGGCGACGCGAGATACAGCAACGCTAATTAATTCAATTGGCGCGTAGCGTTTAGCGAGAATGCGGCGTTTTACTCGTGCCATCAGAATTCGCTCCTGTCGTTCCTCATTTTTCAGCCACTGCTCGCGATTTTTTTCGGGAGAATTGTCCCCCACTTCCGGTTCGTCAGTACCAATTGTGTCGCGTCTATTACTCCGGAGATAATGAATATAAAAATGGCGCCAGGCATCAAGGTCCCAATCGCCACGTCCCTGTGGGACTGGAGCTCCCGGAAGTTTTGCGAGATCGCGCAGACGACGATCAGATAGCAGTAAATGTGCTGCGACCTCAGCCTGACTTGCCATTAAAAATCCTCACCGGAACCGGAAATACCCAAAATGAAAAAATACTAAAAATGAGTGAGTTTTTGCGCGTCTACCGACCCTCGGTGTTTTGGATTTCGGAAAGGACCCGCGACCAGGGGGCTATCTCCCTTTCAGGACAGGAATTAGGGGCTCGCATCAGGTTCATCAAACTCAACTGTAGCCTCGCGGCGTACTTGTTTGCATACATCAGCTTTGTGTATCTGATTATCAGCGTAAGCTTTCACTTTGGCAGCGAGCCATCCTTTTGTGCTGTATCGATAGACTACCGAACAAGTTTTCCATATATGTATATATCTTGAACTTATTGATATCATTACAGAAAAAAAACAACCATGAGAACGCAAAAAATGAACAGAGAAAAAATTGAAGCCTTAATGAGCGTAATATTAAAAGAAGCTGACCCAAAAAAGTTTCCTGAGAAGTTATCAGAGGACGCCATCGTATCTTTTTATCGTGCGAACTCCTCTTATCTAAATTGTTCAACTTTAAGAGAATGGCTAAGCGGCGAAGCAGAGCCTTCAGATGAGATACTTCAGAAGATTATGGTTCAGAACAACTGGCGCGCAACAAAATGGTCAAATCAGTTACCTTAATCTGTTGAATGTGTGCCGCCTTAAAACAAAAAGGCGGCCTCTCGTTAAAGTAAATTACCCTATTTTCCACCAAGGCATGAAGCCTCTGCCCCGGTTGAATCAATACAACCACCGTTCGCAGTAGTAATCTTCGTACCCGGCGCGATCATCACGTGTTTAATACTGCTGCCGTCAGCGCGAGTCGCTTCGGTGTATGTCGAATGTGTGCAGCCTGCCAGCGTGAAGAACGCGACAGCTAAGAGAAGTTTTTTCACGTTTTACCTACGCTTCTGAGATAGATTTCTCAGCATTCACCAATGGAAGTGATTGTGGAACATCCGTTTGACCTGCTGGCCAGCGGTAGCCTGTTACGCGGGAACGAGGAAAAGCTTTGATATTTACTTCATCTGCCTGGTTGCCCCCCAAAATCATTAAATCCCCGGCGGCATTTTTCCCGACAACAAAGCCGACGTGACCACCGCCAGACCGAGACAGAATAGCAATGCATCCATAGGCGGGTTCCTTCAGTTCATTACCCCAATCGAGATAAGAATTCGCAGACTCAAAACGCGTTGAGCGAATACCCGCACGTTCCAGCATTGCCCCGGTGAAAGCAGCGCACCACGGTGTTTCGTCATCCTTAATGCCGCCGCGTTTGATATCTTTCCAGTACTGCACAATTTCCGCAGCATGTTGCTTCCCTTTCATTTCCCGAATGCCGAGGTTTTTTCGAGCCTCAATTAGCCATTTAGGATCGGTCATTACCTGTCTCCTGTTATTTTTGAAATATTCCCTCGTGCCCGCCAGACAGCAATACAGATGGTGAGGTTGAGAAAGAACTCTGCGGGATCAACCTGCGTATATTTCCCGTAAAAAATTCGTAGGGCTATCCACGCAGCAGACAGAATCGCCAGGTAAGCAGTTAGTGAGATGAAAAAACGATAGCGGCCTGTTTTTTGAAAAAACATTAACCGCAGTGCCAGCATCAGACAGATAATTGCATTGGCATTGATGAGGACAGAGTGCAGGGTCATTATTTCATCCCCTTATCTGATTTCCATAAACGAGCTTGTGACATGATCCGCAACAGTGATGTAACGCTGATTACTGATGCAACCAGTGCACCAATGGCGGGAGAGACTTTTACTGTTACGGGAGGGTTCAGGTGACTCAGCACCGCGTTCAGAATACCGGTAATGATTGCTGACGCTGTCTCAGCGCAATACACACCGCCAACAAACGAAATGAGTGCGAAAATAACCTGCTTCCAGAATCGATGCTGCCCGGATGACAACACATAGAGAGCTGCGCCTGCCAGCGCACAGATCATCACTGCAGGTGTTGCCTCAGGAAATAACGCAGCAAACGTCACCCCCGCCGAGCCAGCAGCAACGCCAGCGGTTAGAGGTTCAGACATGATTTTTCCTGATTCAGAAACGACAAAACCCCGCCGTGGCGAGGTTCTTAGAAATTTGGCAATATACCAAATTAGCGTTAAATATGGCCTATTTTGTTCGGTTTTGCAAGCATTATACGCAAACGTCGTCTAAATGGTTTTGATAATGATGCAAAGTTGCAAGAAGTGCCACTTCATCAAGTGCTCTCACCGCCTCTTTCATTCCTGCCCAGTGCGGGGAGTATGTTTCGCACCAGGTGGAACGAGAAACAGACAACATTCCAGCTAGCGCAGATCCGGCCATCTCCTTAAAATCCTCGCGTTTATTTGATGCTGCGACCGCCTGCACGGACAACCACACCAACGAAAGCAGGCGCTTAACTACTTTTCTCTGAGTTGACGCGGGGATGTTTCCTTTATAGCGACTCCAGACAGCCTCACAAATAGCTGTTTGGTGTTTGAATGCCAGGTTACCACCGTAGCAATAACGCAACCACGCTTGCTGACTTGCATCCAGCGAGTTCACAGAACGCCGCCAGGATGAATCAGCAAATTCAAAATCACTCATCGGCGGCGCGGGGCGACGTCTGCTGAAACTTTCCAGAGCGTAAACTGGCGTAACCAGAGCATCAACGGTCCGGTCCTCCAGCTGCACACGGTGAATATGTTTGCGTGGGTATGCGTTTTTGTCTGCCGGTGGGTGCTCACACAATGCTTCCAGTTGCCCCTTAGAACCACCAGATAAATCCCGCAATGCAGCGCGCAGTTTTATGCGGGTATATTCCAATAAATACTCGTTACTCATCAGATAAACTCCTCATCGCGCCAGATAGCCAGTGTTCTGAAAACTCCCTCAGCGTGCATCAACAACAATGAGTCGTGCCCGTAATCCGTTTTTGTACGTCCGTCGATGGCATCGTGACACGCACTACAGGCGATAGCGCCCTGCATATCGTGAGGTTTGATGGCTGTGCCGCACGTTCCGGCGAGACGATAATGAGCCAGTACGCTGGTTTCAGGATTGTGATTGCACACACCGGGGATACGCACAGTACAAGCGCGACCACGTGCAGCTTTTCTCAGGTCGATTTTTTTCATGATGTGTAATCCAGCAGCTGCGCGGCAGCATTTTCAGCGGCCTCCTGAGAGGCAAACGTGCGGAACAAAATATAATTCCACAGCACATCTAAAACGGCTGAATACAGTTGACCGAACTCAAGATCGTCCATCGCAGCAAACGAGATTGAACGAGGTACGCGCATCAAACTGCCGTCTGGCATCTGATGAACGTCATAAAACCCAGCTTCCATAATCGCCCATGCGCGAAACGCCTCGAACGACTTCACCGCACTGATATTCCCCGCGCGCTTTTCCGACTCATCGAGAAGATACTGATCAGCCAGCTCTGCCATGACATCACCGTGTCCACCGTAATACGCCAGTAACTTAACGTAGCCGTGAACCAGTTCGCGCTCCGCAGGAGAAATAGCCCCTCCGGACGGATGCCAGTAATCAAAGCCCAGGTTGAGAAGTGAGAAAAATTTACGGTGAAACGCGGGATTGCGTGCCTGTTTGAAATCTGCATACACAACAGCACCTGGTTTGACTCGTTCAGTCAACCAGCGTTGCGTGTCTGGTGTCGCGGGTATTAGCGAACCGCCGGATACCCTGATAAATGAATGCTGCGCCATGGTTAACTCCAGGTGGCGCGGCAGTGTTCAGAAAATGGTGCCGGGTGTTCAATCCAGCACCGATATTATACCGTGTTTTACGCGTCAGGGGGTGTAATAGTATATCCAGCTATTTCTGCCAACTCGAGAAACGCCATCAGGCTGGCAATCCGCTCATCATCGGTCAGAACACGCACACCAACGATGTGTCCGTCCTTACGCTTGATAACAGCCCGGCATGTTTCCGGTAGTTCGCCTATAGATTCTTGAATATTCATGTCTTCCCCCTAATGCTATAACCTGTATATTTATACAGTATTTTATGGCATTTGTCATAACGCCAGATACAATGAGGGAATAATGAACAATTATATTCACGTCGTGAATTTTATTAAACGGTTTTATAGGGGATTAAACCGTTTATGGTCATTATTTATCACTCCTGTAAATTGAAATTAACCATTTTCTAATCGTCGACGCTGCAGGTGGGTCAGAGTATTTCGCCACAAAAATACCGGATATGTATTGCACACCACGCGATAATGGCGCTGTCGGGTTTTCAGTAAAAAAACGATCAGCCAGTTCAATGGCTTCGCTTTTTAATCTGTGCTGTGGCCGTCCTCCGCCCTTCGTGCCAAGGTAGCGCGCCAGTTGTTTGAAACGGTAAGCAATGATTAACGGTCGCATCATCATATTGAAAAAATCGCGGGCATCGTTGTCAGCGCCTTGCGCTATCAACAGTGCAAAAAACAGATACGGGATTGTGTACACTTCAGGGGATATACGAACTCGTTTACAGGTTGGTGGAGCCAAATTAATAAGTAAGTCAGCCAGCGAATTCCCCTTTTCTCCACGTTTGTAATAGCGATACAGCGGCCCGATATCGAGTTTACTCACATCGATTTCAGGGTGCCCGGCAACGGCTGTACGTATCTCTTCTGCCAGAGCGTCAAATATTGCTCCGGTCCGCTCAAGATAGAGCCTCCGGGTCGAACCGCGATCATCCAACGCCCGTAACATATCTAACCGGCTAACGAAAGTTTCAGGCCAGCCCTCATAGAAGGTTTTCATAATTACCTCGAATAATAAAAATTGCATTATTTGCACAATTTATTATTCGTTTTCACGCCGCTGAGTTCTATAAAAAAGAAAAAACCTCCGAGGCAGGGTTTTGTTATGGCTCGTTAAATCATCATCCAACTTTTTAGACTGAACGGTGATACTTGCAAATATTTGAAAATATGGGCTGGAACCCTATCTTATGATGTGCCTGGTAATTTATATTGTTGGGTCTTTATATCATGAGGAATCACTATGGGTACGTTAGGCAACCAGCCGTGCAGAAGTCGTTATGAGTTCGATGATTTTAATTTAGCCAATCGAGCTGCGGCTCTTACTAAGTTAGCGAAAGAAACTGGTGTATCGGTGGATACCTTAATCAAACTTGAAATTGCTATGCAACTGAATCGGCTCAACTCCATCCTTATCGAAAACGGTGACAAGATGGACGAGAATCTGGCAGGTATTGGCGAGATACTGCAGAAGTGAGAGTAGCCCCTCTTCTGAGGGGTTTCACCTTTACTTCACGTTTCACCGTCACCTGGGTGTCCGGTACCGTTGAAAACGGTATTCAGAAATTGGTAATTATGTCAATCACCAGGAAAGGAAAGTCCCGCGAAAAGGTGAGGCTTCGGGGCATCGCGGAGATACTATTCGGCAATTGTGTTAGGTTGCTGAGCGTTCTCATTTTTGTCTTTATTAAACTGAATGTTTGGCTGCTGGAATAACGATCCCTGCAGATTTTTAAACGCCCCATCCACAATGTCGTCTCTGGATTTTTGTGGTAATGCCCAAGTACAAATACCATAGACAATAACAGCGAAGGTTATTGTGGCGAAAATGCTGGCAAACCCATTCCAGTACCATCCTAACGAGCGGGAAACGCGCCCACGTTTGCGTGCCTGGGTGATTTCAACCATGCGATGAAAATTGAGAATAGCATCCTCTCCAGCCTTCCTTAACTCGTTCTCACGTGATGCTTTCATAGCCTGTATTTCTGCTTTCAGCCGTTCTATTTCAACATCCTGCAAGTTAGCACCGGCTAACTGTGCATCGTACTCAAGCCGGATGTCAGCATCTATCTGGTCTGTTAAGTTTGTGACGATGTCTTCTGCTTTTTCTTTGTAAGACTCAATTCGGCCTGGCGAGTTAACTGTCTGCTCATGAAAGATCTTCAGTTGGGCGTTAATATAGTCTTCTGTATATTCGCCACTACTGCGCAACTTCTCGGCATATTCATTTTTGTCGTGCTTATAAAGCGAGTAAGCCAAAAAGCCAGAGGTGTCATCTTTCCCTGTAACTAATTGAGTAAAAACCCAGAGCTTTTCCATTTGGTTTATCCGCAATAAAAAAGCGCCAGAAAAAGGCGCTTTAATCAACTAAAGTAAAATTATCCTTTGGCTACAACTGTCCTGAATGCACGATCCATCATTACTCGCGCAGTATCTCGTGATCTCTGTATTGAAGCCGAGCCAGAAGACATTGAAACAGCAGGCTTAGCAGGGGCTCTATTTTGTGCTAATGCACTGCGAGCAATGTCAGCCTTACGGCTATCTGACAGTGGTCGAAGTTCATATTTAGCCATTTATCCTCCCCATATATCCGACGATTATCCACAATCCAACACTGTTTACTATTCTGTGGATAGTTTACCACAGACACCGTTAAATGCCATGTGCAGAATTGTCAAGCACTTAAACAACGAAAATCACTATATGCAGGTTATTATATTTCGACTACCACTAGATGTAGTAAGTAGTCGCTAAAAATAATAGTGTTTGATAATGAAGTCGGTTTGAGTGCAACTGGTCTGCGCTAGATGCAGGTACTCCGCTGGCTGCTTGCGCAGGATCGCCTCTACGATAACAGGCATGCTAAGGAATTCTTTGCAAGCCACATCTGGATACCCCTTATCAGACGATGCGTAATATCCATCCAGGATTCAAGGGTGCCACATATTCCCGCGAGTAAGAGTCAAACAGGATAGTAGTACATTGTTAGCATGTGAAAAATTAGCTTCCTGGTCTTCAAGGTTGTAAGACCATTTTTCTCCATGGAAAAGATTATGCCGTAACCTAAAAATCACTTTGAACACAAAGCTGATTTTATCTTCAATTGTTGGAGACTGTATCTGAAGTAGCGTAACAAAGCGTCCTCTGATTGCATTCTTAACATACTCAGGTGGGGCTAGTTTATTGAAGCGGTAATCGCTATCAGGGCTGTCTCGATAGCGTCGTATAAAATAACGATAGCAATCATCTATGGCCTGACTGTCCATACCGTTATGCACAACTAGTTCCTGTGCCAGTGCGTCAGTTCCACCAAGGCCAGCAGCCATTGATGTTAATTTTGATTCAGCCAAGGAAAAATAAATCATAAAGCGACATAAGTTATCATATTGATTCTGATGAAATGGTCGTGCTTGTAACAGATCTGCCAATTCGGCGACTACTGGCCGTGGGTCGTCTTCTACGATACTCACTTCCGACATAAAAACTCCCTTATGTTATGGAGAGGGTGAAAATAACTGTATCTGGCAGGAGATTCTTTCTCGGTTGGTCATTGAGCTCGCCCCTATAAAGCATATGTTATACCCAATATTACAAAAACCAGGCACATATGCTTGTTTTATTTAACCTGCGTGCGTCCTCTGCAAGATAATGCGATACCATCAGCAAACGCTCCAGTTGTACATGGGCGGTACTTTAGCTCCAATGTAATAAATATCAAAAATATCTATTCTTTTGTTCTAACGTCAACATCTAGCCTAAAAAGAATAATTCTCTAAGAATGAGAGAATTATTGTGTGTATTAGATAAGATATGAGCTGACACATCTATGGCGTGGAGCCGAATTTAATTTGACAGTCCACTTTGTGCCAGGAACGGACCTTAAGAAACTATCCGTAATCTTCAGGCCGATTTGTATGTCTATACCTTACAGAACAGCCAGGAGTTATTGATATTTGATAGTCGGTGAATAGCTGGCGACAATCCCCCCATATATTATATAGTAAAGATAAATTACAACTAAAAAATCATAAAAAATATCATCCATGCCTGTATAGTTTTTTAGAAGGACTGTTTCATATGAAATGAATGCCAAAAAAATTTAGATCATGTTTTTATTTCCACATCTTTTGAAGATTTTATTTTCAATATTATCTATCTCTTTCCTCACCCATGAATTTTCTCCAGCAGAGATAAATTAAAAAATCTCACTACGCATCTATTTCGGCATAGAACATTCGCAAAATAAATTTTCTAAAGTGCTGGTGGGATTTAAGGAAATTGACGCCTAAGTATGGCATGTCTCCATGAAGAGGGTGGTTTTCCAATCCGTTATTCTTACAAAAATCATAATCTAATTTAAGAATGTCAGTATAGAGATGTCGTATTAAACCTGTAGACCTAATAGCGAAGTTATTACAGAAAACATCCTCAAGTAGAGACCTTTGATAGATTTCCCAATTCATAAAGCCATATTCAACGTGGACGTATTTCCCATCTGTATTTCTAGTGGTGAGTTCAATTACCTGCTTACCTATACGATATAATTGAGAGATCCATGTACAATGTAAACCACTTAGGACATCAATATTAGCCTCATATAGTTCTCCTTCACCTAGTTTACCAATTAATTCAGATATGTGAGGAGTGTAAGAATTTGGGTCTGGAATATCATCATAGTTGTCGTCTTCTGTGGATAAATGCTGGACACTCCCGACAGCATAAGGATTCATGCCAACTAGTACTAATGAATTCGTAAAAGGTAATGCCTGAGATAATTCAGGCCATAACTGAGAGCAATAAGTAAAACCATGAACTCCAGATTCTTCCATATACTGAGCTGCAAGGCAGGAAATGTTATCAAATTGACTAACAAATGAATGTAAAAGTTCTTCTCCTCTAGCTGCATCCCATCGCTCTGCGTCATACTCCCAGGATAATTTACAGACACTAAAATTATCTTCTCTAAATGCAATATTTGAGAAAGTCGCTAACTCTGTTTGGTCTGGAATCCATAATTCAAGTTTAAGAGAGGTAATATCAAGAGGATCAGAGAATGTTGGAATTAAAGCAATGATATCCCTATTGTCAAATATTAAACTTTGGATGACAGCATCACGTGCTATTCTGGTTTCCATTGGTGATATTAAAATATACACACTGTCATTTTTCGTCATGGATGGAAATAATGTTGTCATATGGTTTGAATATGCTAACAATTCAGTGAATGCTTGCCTTTCAGTTTGTTCACTTTTTTTAAGCTCTATGACAGCAAGCCCAGTATCATCACAGAATATAGCCAAAAAATCGGCTCTAATTGTTGAGTTTGAATTTTGTTCTAAAGGAACTTCGCAGCCGATAAATTCCAGTCCATAAAGCTTAGAGTGAAGATTGGATAGTTTACTATTTATTCTGTTTTTTATTAGCAGTTGTGCTGTTACATCAGAGAGATCTTCGTTGAATTCAAGTACTTCAAGACCTGCAGGTTCAATAAGCAGTTCGGGAAAATTGTTCCTATTTTCCCATATGTAATTTTGTATTTCCTTTTCTGTGAATTTAATCATTAATCACCCCTTATTATTACTTATATAATTGCCACCATCTTGATTGTTATAAAATTATGTACAATTAATTATATTTTTTAAAGTTACGGCCTTCAGTGTTCCCTAATGTACTGTTTCATATGTAATGATATCTATACTGTCTCATCTAGCAAGGTTACAAACAAAATTTTTCTTCCGGAAATGTGATCATGGCGATAAATCAACATGAGAGTTTATCTACATTGTACCTAGTTAAAGCATAAGCAGGTGTGAGTAAGAAACTAGAGCATACTGAAGATTCGCCTGCTCACTGGAATTACACAATTTTACTGAGTGGATGGCGTTGCATCGACCCGTTGAACTCACAGCCATGAGCGGACATGTTTTACAGCGGAATAAATTCAGCATAGTTAGTGGATTTACACGGAGGATTAGTTTTTGAGAAATCTTGATAAAATTGTAGAGCTTGTTAATATGAAAACAAGAAATTAAACTAACAGTCAAATAAAGAAGCTCAAACACATCCCCTACTTAATTGAAAAGGATTATTAGCTATGATTGCCCCAGTTATTAGTAACTTACAGAAAGATATTGCGCTACTTCAGCTTTATATCGAACAACGCAAACAGACTGGCTTTCATGACATGGAAAGAATGATTGAGTCATTGACCATTTATATGTTTCGCGCACTGAAAATGGGGGGACTGGAAAACATGAATCAGATTAAAGTTAACTTTCCCGCCATTGATTTAGCTGACAATAAAAACATGATAGCAGTTCAAGTTACAACGAAAGCAACCCCGGCAAAAATTAAAAAAACAATCGCAGCCTTTGAAAAAGAAAATAAATCAGGAAAGAGTCTAAAAGACATATACCCTTTTTTATATATTTTTGGGTTTTGTAAAAGCTCAAAATGCTCAGTTCCAAGTTATTGTAAAGTAATCGACCCCAGCTATTTTGTAAATGAACTTTGCGATAAAGCAGATGAAAATATGATCCTTGATATGCTTGATGCCATTCATCGCCATCAGGATTATACATTATTATCGCCATGGGATGATAGAGATTCACTCGAAATAATACTCAATGTTATTAATCGCAATGCTATTAAACACAGGATGAGTTGCGAAGGAAGCATATCTGATATGCTTGCCGGTTTAAAAGAAATTAACGAAATAATTACAAAAGGAACAATCCAACGTAAGCAACGTTCAAAATCGATATCTGATTTCAAGGATCAAAGCATGGTTAAATTCCTGAGAGGTGTAATGGACGATCTGTCTGTTATTCAAGCCATAGTGAACAAATCAAAAGTTAACCAAGGTGATATGGTTTGTATTAGCTCTGAAGATATGATTAACATTGATAATTTAAAAGATAAAATTGCAAACGATTCATCAGAGATTGCAAGGCTAAATAATATTGATATAATACTAAAAATTGTTGAATTATAAGTAGCGATTTAATAATAACAAATAATAAACAGCAGGCTTCATTGAATAATATTTATTTGGAGCCTCTTTATTGTTTATCGACTTTATTTCTTCACTTATAGCTGTCCTGTTGAAGAAGACCGTTATGTACAAGAAGTTGTTAACATAAGTGAGCATCATTATCTATGATTAGGAAAAACATGGAAAAGTTTGTACTGAATTTTTCCAACGTTTTGACAAAAGTCTATAATCCTGCAGTAACTTGATGAGGTGGGGCGTGTTGCCCCTACCCCAGCGAGTTAATAAGTAATAAGAAAATGGCACCCTCTAATATTATTTTTAAATTTACTAATTATGTTTATTTTTACCAACAACCACATATGAACTGCCAGCTTTGCTCCATGACTTTATTACTGCTAAATTGTTATCTAAGCAAATTTTACTTACAATATTCTCATCCAATAAGCCATAATAGAAAGCATTGCGAGAGTTTTGGTATATATATCCATGCAAATGTTTAATTCCAGTCTCATACTTTTTGAAATAAGAGCTTTTGTATTGATTAACAATAATTGCTTCACCATCATTTTTTAATAATCTCCCAATCTCATTGATGATTTTGTAAATTGTTGATTTGCATGGAATTGCGGAAAGCACGTTTGCGCAAAGTATGAAATCATAATTATCTTTTATTTTATCTATACTTTCAAAAGGGACAACATTAGCATTTTTATAATTATTAGCCACATACTCTGGAATTGTGGTTTGTACGCCTCTGATAATTTGCACTCTTTCTAACTGTTTTCTGGAATCTAAAAATGTCACAGCTTCAAATTTATTTACTAATTGTTCTGAATATCTAAGCTTTCCACATCCGAAATCAAGGGCCATGCCATTTTTAACAGAATTTTCAATATGGTTACAGAGATAGTTAGATGGCATAGTATGCGGTTTTGCTGCATTTTCTGAACGTATAGTCATTCCATTTATTTTGTAATTCAAAACTAACCTCATTTAAAAAATACTGTTATTATTAAAAAATTCCTTTATCTTATCATCAGGTATTTGTCTGACTTGGCCTTCAGTTCTGGGTTTAACGGATGCAATAAAAATAAGAAAATTAAAGACAACAATAAAAATAACCCACAACCAAAGATTTTTTAAAGAACCGGTTACAGAGAGTAAATGGGTTATTTTAGCAAAACTTATTACTAAAACAGTAATAAATGCAATCACAGTATGTTCAAAGAAAACCCAAAAGTAATAAACCTTATTCCAGAAGAGCTCAACATAATGTTTATCTTTTAACTCATTAACTTCTGGGTAATACAGTTTGTTCATTACTTTGGAGGATTCATCACTAGTTAATTTTCTTGTAATGCCTGCAACTTGCGCCAATGGTTTAACAATCAAGTAATTATCCCATGCTTTTCTTATTCCAAGAATTTTTGCCACGTTATTATGTAGATCTAAAGCCCCACTAATCACAGACCAAAAAATTGAGAATGCAATTGGTAATATGCCGAATGTTAATATCCACTTAATAAATTCTTCGTAGTCTTTGATTGGTGGAATGTACTTGGCATTAATGCCAACCAATGGTATGTAGCCATAAATAACCAATGATAGGTAAAATATAAATGTAGTAATAAAAGTTGCCTTATGGAGCATGGGTAACATTTCATTATAATTCTTTGGCGGTTCTAACATTTTACTCTCCAAACATTCAGAAAACGTTAGTTTTATATAATTGCACGACTTTACTAACGCACTTAAAGTTTAAATACTACTAGTCTTTTTATTTAACACTGCAATTTTATCTAAATCTTATTGATTGATCTAGTCCTCGAAGAAGCCTGCTATACATATATCTTTTCTGACTGCATCCACTTTTATGTCTGTCACATCCACACTAGCTCCTGTAATATTTTAAATACCTCAAATCCGTCATCAGTACCGACGCTTAAATGTTCGATCCTCACTCACTGCGGACCCTCAGCTCAGCCAGATAGTCCGCTTTGTGACAAAAGTGGAAGTAGCTAACAAGTATCCTAAGCGCAAATAGAGTATTTCCGCCCCAAACAACCTGTCAAAATGCTGAATTAGCAACGGATATAGCCGACTTTTTCCCCATTACCATCAATTTATCCAGTGTCATACTTCGCAGATTGTCGCTGTGGATCACCAGATACCCTGCCCGCTCAGCGATCTCTTTGAAAGCGTCAAAGGTCATCAGATGTTCGCCTTTGGCAACATGGCGCATCCCGGTCACTTTTCCATTTTTGATAGTGGTGATAAAAGAAAAATCTGGAATGGTTGGCTGATTTTCATCGAGTAGCAGGCAGTGGATGTATTCAATCGCCTCTAACATTTGCGTCTGTGACAGTTGTTCTATGTGAGAGACGGCGAAACGTTGGTGAATCATGGTGTAGGCATCGGGATACATCATGCCTTTCTTACCGACCAGCATATTAACGGCATCACGTAAGGGAGTACGGTAATCGGTAGTTGTACTCCGCCTCTCTGGACGCTGGCTAAAATAACAATCTTCAAGCTTTTCGAAAACTTCCCAGGCCTGTTCTGTTTCCAGCATTTTGGCATGGCGAGCTGCGCCGCGTTCTGTCCAGAGAATGATAGTACGTACATTTTTGGCAATTTTCACAGAGTAGCTTTGAGATACTTTGCGTTTCAACTCCCGTAGTTCATCGCCTTCCACCAAAAAATAATGTCTCCCTTCAACAAACCGCCCTTCATTACGAGAGTAGTTTTGACGAATTCGGACTGGTTCAGTCCCATACAGTTGTGCAAGCAATTCGGTGGTGATGACAAGCGTATTTTGATGAGAGATTGGGGAAAGAGTTTGTGCGGAAATTTGAGTTGTCATGATATTGACCTCACTTAGTGATAAAACTCACCACCGTCAGGTTGCAATCATTGGGTGGTGAGCTGGACAAGGTTGCAACAACCGGCCTAAGTGAAACCGGCCCATCTTACGATGGCCCTGCCCAGCCCACCATAATTTAGATGTAGCTGTACTTTACGCATAAAAAAACCGCTAACGCGGCTATGCGTCACTTAGATATCCGGGGTTGCAATCCCGGCAACCGATTTTGCGGCTGCGCGGAAACTATAGCCCCGGGCTTTTTCTAAGTCAATTCAATCAACTTCAAACCTCCGGTGTTCACATTCCATACACTCAACGGGAACATCATCGCGATGCAAGTCCACATATCCGACCCGCTTATACAACTCAATAATGTCCGGTAACGTGACCAGATGTTTTTCCGGTTCCAACACCTCAGCCCTGGTTACTTTGTAATCTGAAATATAGAGCACTATCCGCCCGTTCCGTGGTAACTCCAGTTTATCGCCAAACATGTCCTTTCCCTCCGGGAAACCAATGATATTGACGATATTACACCCACAACGATTCGTTTTACGTCACTCCGCAATCACCATACATACGTACCAATCCGTACATTCCCACCACAAAAATGGCATTCGGCGGGCACTGGTAATGGATTTTTAACGCGTGCTATTGCCTTGCGACGTATTTTCAATTCACTCATACAGCCTCCCTGCCCTCAAACGGGCGAATATTTGTTGGTTCTCCACACGGAATGGCCCAACCCAGCCAGGTGAATATTTTCAGGTCACACATCGCGTCATACCGTTCGCCCGGATTCACATCCACCATGCTGCAGGCAATTTCATATTGTTCACCATTATCAGTCAGTGCGATCTGGTCATTAATAAACCGGGGCACAAATGCCAGAAAAAGTTCTTTCATGAAATCCTCCGCTCAAAATAAACAAACTGATTCACCGCTCCGATCGGCATTTCGAGTTTTTCTGCGATATCCTGGCGATTAATACCCGACTGATGTAATTCCCTTGCCAGCTCGATATCCTCCTGGCAGTATTTTGCTGACTGGTGATAATTACCCCGCAGATACATACAGATTTTCAGCTCGCGCGCTTTTGTGCGTACCGCTGCACCGGTTCTGCCAATAAGCTGCCCTATACGTTCAACTGTCATGCTGCCCGCACATTGTTTGATGATTACGACTTCCGCACGCACCCACCGTTTGTATTTCATTGCTCCATCACCCCTCTCCAGTAGTTCAGACGCTCTCTGAAAAATTCCCGGTACGTATCCGGCGTCATTCCGATTTGCTCAATCACGCTTCCCCTCGGAATACGTTTCTCAAAGAGTTGGCGGATCAGCGCCGCCGCTCGCATGTCGTAGTGCTCTTTAAGCTGGTATTCCTGGGGCCATTTGGCGCGGTTGTGTGGTAAGCCGGGCGGCAGGTAATCTGATTGCCCGGTCATATCACGCCCCTTTCTTTTCTATCGGAGTGATGGAGCTCAACAGCAGGCGACAGCGACCAGGCGCACCAATGCGCTGCCCGGTTATCTTGTCGTAAGTTTCATGCGGTGAAGCACACCAGGTTGTCGCTGTTTCGTGGAGTTTCACTTGCCGCTCACCATTTCTGCGAATTGCGATCCCGGTGTGTGTTTTGCCCTTACGTTTCACTGCTGGCGCTGCGGCTACGGATGCCTGACGGGCAGGCTTAGCAGGGGTTGAAAAATTGCCTGCTTTAGGTCTTGGCACAAAAACCGCACGAGTGCGCGCACGTGGCCCGACGTTCATATTCCACAAAATGACGTCGAGATAGTTTTTACCGTCGTCTATGTGTCCTTTGTCCGACGGGTACTCTAATTTGCCTGGAGTGGTGGTCATTGGTCTTTCCTCGGTTATTTCACGCTGGTCAGGCGTGGTTAAAAGGGGTCCGTATTAAAGTTTTTGTTTGAATACCGTTTTTCACGTTTTCTCGGTTGTTCTGCCTCCTTCTGGATGCGTAATTTTTCGCGTGCTACGTGTTGATCAACTGGCAGGAAATGCCCATTCCTGAATTCCTGATAAATAATTTCACCTGCCCCGCCAGAACGGTTTTTACCGATAATCACCTCGGCGATACCCTTTGCAGGTGAATCAGGTGTGTAAACTTCATCGCGGTACAAAAACAAAATGCTGTCAGCGTCCTGCTCAACACTGCCGGAATCGCGCAGGTCCGACATCACCGGGCGACGCTGGCCAGCAGGTCGAGAATCCACCTGGCGGGAAAGCTGGCTAAGAGCAAAAACAGGGGTATGCAGACGCATAGCCATAGTCTTCATGTTGCGGGAGATATGCCCCACAGCGAGATCGTGGCGCTCGGCCTTCGGTTTTTTGATCAGGCCCATGTAATCAACACCAATCAACTTCAGGTGCGGATAACGGCGTTTATGAGTCTCTGCAATGGCGCGGATCTGCTCAATCGTCAAATCAGTGGCATCAACAATCCAGATATCGCGATCCTGCATAGTCTCCAGCGCAGCGGTTAATCGCGACCAGTCCTCATCGTCCATTTCTTTTGGATTACGCAGACGCGATGAGGACATATTCCCAGCCCCGGCAACGGTACGTTCAACAATCTGCTGAGCGCCCATTTCCATGCTGAAAAACAGTGCGCCGCCGCCATCTGCGGTAACGCCATCGATAATCTTCAGGGTAAATTCCGTTTTCCCCATGCCTGGACGACCGGCAACCACAACAAGGTCAGTCATGTTGATACCGCCCAGGGTGACATCCAGATCCTCGATTCCGGTTTTCAGCATCATTTCCTGCGCGTCGCCAGACATCCGTTTATCAACGGTGTCAATGTAGAGCGGTAACAGCTCTTTGATGTGTACCGGCTGGGCTGTGCCAGTAGCGGCGCTCATATCCAGCACCTGAGCAACATGAGATTCAATAACCTCATCACGCTGACTCTGGTTTACAGCGTTACGAATACCGTCCGCGCCAGATTGCAACAATGCCGCCATTTTGCGGCTCCGCCAGGCCTGCACCATTTTCCCGGCATAGCCTTTCAGATTCGGTACCGTCGCCGGGATCCGGGATATCTGAGACAGATCCGCAAGGCTGGAGCCGCCCAGCGCTTCGCTGATAAACAATATGTCGATCATGCCGTTCGCCAGTGCCTGCTTTTTGATTTCGCTGAAAGCGTGGCGGTGAAACACGATGCTGAAGGCTTCCTCCGGAGTGGTGGCAATCACATCAAACGCGTCAGGCGTCGCGCCACCGTTAATCAGACCAGCGAGAACGATCGCTTCCAGTTCTTCCGGATTCATAATGCCCCCTCCCTGGTTTTACGCAGCGTTTCCGGTTTCATCAGGTAATCAAACCCTGCCCGCCAGCCGTCGCGATCCTCACCACCGAAATAAAATTCAGGTGCGGTATCACGGAATTTTTCGAAATACCCCAGGAACGCCCCGAGAGTTTGCGACCGCATGTGTGCCAGTAGTTTCATGATCGCCCGGCGGCGGTCTGTGTCGATTTCAGCCTCAGGCAGTAAATCAGCGAAAATCTCGTTGTAGCCGTTAACGACCTCAGAGGGGTCTACAGCAGCCTCAGCGACAGCCCAGACCTCAGCGTCAGCCAAGTAGCCATCAAAGCGTCCTACACGGCAAATATTTGCGATTTTGGGCATACTACCGCTACGACGGTGCCACGTTGCCAACACCCAGCGGATCACCAGTTCGATTTCCGCGACGGTATAACCGGTTCGCGTTTTTGTCGGAGTCAGCAGCGTAACGAACGGTTTAACGTCGCGACAACGCGTGTTGGTTTGCTCGTTGTAACTAGCCAGTGCTTTTTGAGCATCAGCGAGAATGGTCTCGTCGCCGTCTCCCCCCTGGGGTGTTAGGGGGATCTATAATCTCTGTAGTATTCTCTGTTGTATTCTCTGTAAGAATGTTTGTTGGTTTTCCACGTACAGGCCTGGTGGTTTTCCCCTCACCTGTATGTGGTTTTTCCGCATCCTTGTGTGCGGACGTAAGTAGCTGGCACAACACATCATTATCGATTTTGTAGTATAGCCTGGCAGGCAAGCCCTGTTTACGTTCCAGCAAGATGCCGAGACCACGTAGTTTTTTGCGTGCGCCCTCCTGCTCGTATCGTGAAAGCCCTGTTTCCTCTTCCCACTCATCCTGGGTTTTATATACCCAGCCGTCGTCAGTTGTTCTGTTTGTCCAGTACGTCAACTGCGACAGAAACAATGCGGCAGTCACGCCAATTTCAAGACGGATAAAACTTCTCTGGAAGGCTATGGGTCTATCAAGTAACGGGAGGATGTTCATATGCCCAAAGCCTCTGAGAGAACGCGGCAGCCAGCCTCATAGGCAGCGCCAGAGAGATTTTGCTCACGCAGTTTCGCTTTTTCTTCTTCGTACTTTTCCCACACAGAACGTGCAGCTGCGACGCGGCCATCGAATATGGGGCGGATCTCTGCAACATGTGCCGGGAGCCCATTCAGGTGCCAGCCGTTACGCCAGGTAATGCGGTCAATATGTCTTAACATCGGTCTTTCCTCGGTATAAGTTAAACGCTGGTCAGGCGCTCATGCATGGTGGCCTTGCGCAGTGCTTATCACTGCCCCTCGCGTCGCTACCAGCGCCGCTATTGCTTCGTCAATTTCCTGAATAGTTAACTCTGGCGCGAAGTGGAGATGTACAGCGTTAATCGCCTCCACACCTTCTTTTGCCGCCAGCGTTGCCAGCAAAACGCCCGCCGTTCTGCGGGTAGCACGGCTTTCATCACACTGGCCAGCACCTGAGTTTTTCGGCGCGCCGCCGTTGTCTCGCCACGTAACCAGCGAAAGATTTTCTGCCGGTTGTTGTTGATGGCTCTCCAGTCCACGTTGCCGTCCGTGTCCTCAAATTCATGTAGTCTCAACTCATCATTGCGTCCCTGACTGAACCAGGCCCGGCAGATTTCAATCGTGACGAGTTCCTGCCCTGCCCTTGCCGCCCAGGTCAAAATCTCTTTTTGTAATTCCTCTGGGTTTTCCATAGCGTCTCCTGTCGCTAAAAATTGATTACGCTTAATCAGATTTGGGGCTCACCAACAGTTAAGCTGCTTCCGTTTTAGGCAAGCTGTCATCTGGGTTTGGGTAAAGATCCGGTCTAAGATCATGAGGGGTCACGCGCCATTCAAGAGCTTCAGATGTGCGCAAAACCTCTTCACCGGGAACCCGTCCTTTGAACCAGAGGCTCACAGTTTGTGGTTTTTTCCCTAATCGCCGACCTAACTCGGATTGACTCATTACGGAAAGAATTTTGTCTTGCAGTTGTTTATCCATATGGACTCCTTGTGTCCGCGCCATCATTACAAATCATAACTGTAATTACAAATTATATTTGCAATGCTCCCTACAATTAAACCTTGTATCCTTACGGTATGAACACAAAAACGAAAAACATGGCTTTTGCTAGCCGACTACAACGGATTCTAAAAGACTTAGGCTGGTCTCAATCTGAGTTAGCTCGCCATATTGGGGTTACAGCTCAATCAGTTCAGGCATGGTGTAATGGGGTAACGCCAAGAAAAGATAAATTAGACAAGCTAGCAAAAGTGACCGGATACCCTGTTCATTTTTTCTTCATGAATGAAGGAGAATATTTGGATGAATCCACGCTACACCCCGGTAATTACAATCAAGAACTAACCCCACAAGAACAGGCTCTACTGCAACTATTCAGAGGACTGCCTGAGAGCGAAAAAAATAAACTAATCAATGAGCTAAAAGAAAAAAGAGAGCACTTCGATCTACTGCTAAAAGAACTACTTGAAGCCAAAAACCAGACAAAATAGTTCAGTTCAAATTTCCAGGCCAGCCGCTGCTGGCATGCAACTTTCCCCCTAACACAAAAACACCTTTACACAGTGAATATTTTTTTGCCCCTAACTACAAATTATTTTTTAAAAATACATTGACCATTACAAATACAAATTGTAAAGTCACTTCCATCAACAACGCTTACCCAGCGGCAGTTGTTCAGAAACAAGTTCTGACAGCCGGAAAGACGGCACCAAATTTTGCGCGTCGGCGCCAGTACGATGACAGAGGGAAAGACTTCGCCGGCATATGGCACATGTGTCGAAGCGGTCTGGATGGAAGCGGAGCCTTAACGCGTTGTCTCCATAGCAGGTAGCCGGAATGTGCAAGCCACAGCCAGGTATGAGCGATTGATTCACCATCAAGGCGATACGGTGTGACCACCAGGGAAGAGTCCTGGCTACAACACGAGAGCGCACTTCATCGACTCAACTTTGAGCTTTGTCGTTAAATTTTGAAATGGCGGAGTGCGCTCCCGGTTGTGGTGAACAGGTGTTTAACGGGAACTCCCTGCCCGTTACCCGGTTCGATTCCGGGCGCCCATCATCAATTTGCTGTGTTTAGTCTTTGCCCAGTCCGCACGATGGGCCATTTTTTCACACAGCCAGGTTTTATCGCTGTGCCTGAGTCCCCAACAGGAGAGGCCAAACCCGCAGCGTGACACCAGGGAAAGACCGGAGGAAGTACCACGCCTGACCAGCGTTGACCATGAGCCTGACCAGCTCAAAACAGGAAAGACCAGCCCCGTACGGTCGTGATGGAAACATAACGACGCCGGAAACGTAACCGGCACCCTTTAGATAGCAAAAGACCCGCACAAGGCGGGCCAGTTACCCCGAACGGCGACCAAACCATTCGGATTTATCACAAGTGACCAAACTTGTGATGAGGAAAGACCAACGACACTGACGCTATGGAAGCTGATCAATATTCGCTGATCGGTCCCGAGTATACATCACCAAGGAGTCGCTATGGAAGCGCGCACCACTATCCCCGTAAAGCTATATGTAAATTATGCATTCCCAACCTCAACTTTCTGTCCTGGGGAAATCTTAGTTGCAACCGTTGATATGTCTAAAGGTTTTCCAGACAGGTACATCCTTCTGGAAAGCCGCGAAATTGAAATTACCGTCAACCAGCCCCAGCCAATCGACATCATCGGTTTACAGGTCGAGCAACTGCGTGAACAAAAACAGAAAACAGTCGCCGACGCCCAACAGCGTATTGCTGCTATCGATGACGAAATCCAGCAGTTACTTTGCATCGAATACACGCCAGATACCGATGAAATCCCCTACTAAAGACCACTGACCTGTAATGAGGAAAGACCAATGACCATTTTTAACGGCTTGTTAGAAGCGAAAAAAGGCGCGCTCAAAAACGGTGCGATCCCGGCGCTGGCCATCGCCATCGACGCCCCTAACAAAAAAGTTGCCGAGAACATCATCATCGGCAAATTGTGGGAAGCCTACCCTGACCACGGCGACAACTATTTCAAACCTAAAATCTGGGAGGATGCCCCAGGCCAACCGCGCCCAGGCGTCGGTGAGTTTGATGAGACGTTTGCCACAGAACACAGTTTTGATGGCGAAAAATGGGTAGTTAACCCCCCCGCTGATTCAGATAGCGGTTCAGCAGATATCGCACAGGTTAACGACCTGATGAAACTGCCTGCTCGTGAACGCTTCGCCGCCGTCCTGCTGTTCAGCCACGACGCCAACGAAGTCGACAGTGAATTGCTTGCGCAGACGCGTGAATACCTGGAGATGCTCGACAACAGTGATACTAACAGTGAGGATGAGGTTGACGCGTTTAACCGCATCGTCCTCGATGCCATGGTAGCGTGTAAGCCCATTGAGTACATGCATATTGCTGGATTGAATAATCTGGTACATGCAATTTTGGCAAGTTGCGATACCCAGGAACAAAACCCGACCAGTTGGACTATCTCCAAATTTATAAAAAAATGGGTAGAGAATCCCGGTAAACGCGATGAAATGCTGCCGGAGGTAAAACCACAAACAGCATCCGCACGTCCTTACCAACAGACTCACGCCACACTGGATCGTGAAATTGCCTGCGCCCTGTTACCTGTTGCCCCGGAAAAAATCACCCCCAGCATCCTGAAAGCGGCAGACGAAATAATCAGTCAGGACAGGGAAGATTTTAAACGCTGGTCAATGGCCTTGCGCACAACGGATCAGATCCTTGCCTATGACCGCGCATCAGTATTCGGTGTTATTCAGAGCGCCCCCGCAAAAGACACGTACCACTTCCCACAATCCCTGCGCAGTCACATCGACAACTGGCTGCAAGCTAACGGGCAGCGTGATGCAAATGCTGTTGAAGAGAAGCCAAAGGAAGCAGCACCAAAGGATGATGTAAAAGTCACCAACCACGGCGGCGGACGATTCTCAATTGATGGGATGATGTCAGAAACACCCTCAAATCAGGGCGAAAAAAGCGAAGCAGCAAATGCTGGAGAACGTAGTTTGCAGCAGTTGCGTGAGCAGTTTGTCACGCCTCGCCATGTGTATGACGTACCTGAAAATAACGCCGTATCACAGAGGGAACCTGCAGCTATTACCCCGGCAGAAGAGACTCCTCCACAAGAAAAACTTAGCGAGCAGGTAAAGGATCTGGTGCAGAACGTTGACGCGCTGGTTGAGCGGATCCATACCGAAGAGCACAAGCGGCAGAATGCAATCTCAGCTATCGAAACGGAGTTAAAGGACTCCGACGACACGGATAATCTGGCATTGTGGAAGAACGTATTCAAAACCGATGAGCGCTTCACCAGTGCTTTCTCTCAGAATGGCGGCGGCACATCCATCAACGGCACTTATATAGCGATGAAAGCGACTCGCGAATTTGGGCCGTTTGGTATTGGCTGGGGTGTAGAGGTGCTGGAGGAGCGCTTTGATAAAGGCGCACCGATAGTTCGCAAAAAACAGGTTGGTGAAAAAATAGAATGGGATCTGATTCACGACGGTGTTGGCGGGTACCTATGTGAAATGCACCACACCATGAAAGTGAGAGTCTGGTACATATTGAATGGGGTGCGCGGCGAGTCTGCGGCTTACGGTTGCACTCCGTACATCTACGATACTAAACATGGACCAACAAGCGACGGCGAAGCGCCGAAGAAATCCTGGACGGATGCTGTTAAGAAAGCGCTATCCCCTCTCGGATTCAGCGCCGATATTTTCATGGGCCTGTACGACAATCCGGAATACCGCCAGAGGAATAAAGCTGAGTTTGATATCAAGAATGCCAGCGAGAATGCGGAAGATGCTACCCGTCTTCGTAAGGAACTGGATGAGAAGCTGATCAACGTTGCCAATACGCTGGCCGCCGCGGTAACCACCAACGAAGTAAACAAGGTATTTGGCCTCATCGCCCGCGAAGTGGATGTACACCGAAAAGCAGCAGAAGCCAAAGGCGATAAAGAATATTCATCGTATCTGGGATCGCGCCTGCGCCGTATCACCGACATCAAAACTGAACGCCTCGCCGCCCTCACCGCTGCACAGGAGCAAACCGCATGAGCACCGCTATCGCTATTGCAAAAGAATATGCCAGCCTGATTGACCTGCTGGAAACCTCCGACGAACTGACGCCAGAGATGATCGCCGACACGCTTGAAGGTATGGAAGGAGAACTGGGAGACAAACTGGACGCCATGATGGTCATCTGCCGCAATTTACAGGGCAATGCCAGTACCTGCGCTGAAGAAATGTCTCGCCTGGCTACCCGTAAGACGTCCTTTGAAGGCAAGGAAAAAGCAATTCGGAAGCATATGCTCGCCTGCCTGCAAGCTGCTGGCCTGGATAAATTGAAAACTGCTAAAAACACATTTACTGATGCACAGGGGGCTATCCGGGTAATTATCGATAGCAAAGATAAGATCCCGGACGAGTATGAAGGCGTGTCACTTGTTGAAGTAGAAACGGTTATTACACCAAACAAGCGAGCCATTAAAGAAGTGATTGAATCTGCGGAGGCGGTTGCCGCAGAAATAATGGCGCGTGGAGAAACACCACCTGCCGAATTACTTAACCCGGTACCAGGCGCACATCTGGAACGCGGCGAACGTTCGCTGAGGGTACGCTAATGCTTAAACTCACATTAAAGCGTGGTGACGCGGTTCACCTGGTACTTGCCGATGGTACCAATGGCATTATTGAAGCACGGAGCCGCTGCGAACTTGGGCTACACCTGCCAGAAAACATTAAGGTCACGCGGGAGAAATCGGCATTCCCCCCACCAGAACTGATTACGCCTAATCAGAAATAAAAACTCACCATCGCTAGCATTACGATTCACCAGTAACCGGAGGATCACAATGCTGCGATGGCAACCGGGAGCAACTCTGCTCTCCGCATTTGATATCAAAATTGGCCGACTCTCGGCCAGCGTCAGGAAACAGACTTTGACCGAGTCTGATATTGCCCGTGCCTGCCATGTGGCAGATGACGCAATAAGCTACATAATGAGGAAAGACCATGAAAAGCGATCACGACATAATCACCAGAGAAGAAATGGTCGAGCTGACGGGAAGCCCACTTAAATCAAAGCAATGTGAGGCTCTTCGCCGGGCTGGAATTTTCTTCATGGAAAGGGCTGACGGACACCCAAAAATAACCTGGGGCCATTTCATGAACCCAATAAAATTTCGCAATTTACAGGAGGTGACGACGCGAAAAGATGATGAACCTGATTTTGGAGCAATATTTAATGGCCGGAAAGAGAAAGAACCCAGCAGATAACTGGATGCCGCCTCGTGTTTACCAGGGCAAAGCGGCCTACGAATTCAGGAATAAAGATAACAAAGCGATACGCCTGTGCGCATTGGATGCGCCACGATCAGCCGTATGGCTGGCATATGAAAAAGCGGTCGGTGACGAAAAAGAAAGAAATACTTTTCAGGCGCTCACGGAACAATTCATGACCTCCCCTGATTTTATGGATTTGGCAGTCGAAACCAGGAAAGACTACACAAAATATTCCGGAAAAGTTCTACCTGTCTTCGGGAAGATCGACCCGGATAAAATCAAACCTGAACATATTCGGCGCTATATGGATCAACGCGGTTTATCAAGCCGAACTCAGGCAAACAGGGAAAAAAGCTTTATGTCCCGGGTATTCCGTTGGGGTTATGAACGAGGTTATGTTCAGAGGAATCCTTGTCAGGGAGTTAAACAGTTTAAAGAGAAAGCTCGCGAACGCTATATTACGGATGAAGAATATCAGGCCGTTTATGAAGTGTCTCCTGATGTTGTTCGCGTAGCAATGGAGATTGCCTACTTATGCGTGGCCAGACAGAGTGATGTACTTTCATTGCAGAAAGACCAGCTGTTCGATTCCGGGATCTACATTCGTCAGGGAAAAACCGGCGTTAAGCAAATCAAAGCCTGGTCGCCTCGTCTGCAGAAAGCGATAGCTCTGGCTCGTTCTCTGCCATTAAAAACGGGAATCAGTAGCCTGTTTGTGATTCATCAAACTACCGGTGGCAAGTATACCCGTGATGGTTTTAACTCTCGTTGGCGTGATGTCAAAGCGGCAGCACAGGAAAAATATCCTCATCTGCAAATAGACTTCACATTTCATGATCTGAAAGCAAAAGGTATCTCTGATCTGGAAGGCAGCCTGGAAGAGAAGCAAGCAATTTCCGGGCATAAGAACCCACGACAGACAGCTGCCTATGACCGAAAAGTTAAAGTAGTGCCCGTAGTTGGTGGCCAGAGAAAATGAATGATGATGCGTCCAGAGAAAAATCATCTTCGGACGCATCTTCGGAAATGAAAAATAAAATACAAAAAAACCACCCGAAGGTGGTTTCACGACACTGCTTATTGCTTTGATTTTATTCTTATCTTTCCCATGGTACCCGGAGCGGGACTTGAACCCGCACAGCGCGAACGCCGAGGGATTTTAAATCCCTTGTGTCTACCGATTCCACCATCCGGGCTCGGGAAGAAAGTGGAGGCGCGTTCCGGAGTCGAACCGGACTAGACGGATTTGCAATCCGCTACATAACCGCTTTGTTAACGCGCCAAATTCTTCAGGCCTTTCAGCCAGACATCCGCTGACGCCGATGTCTTTTAAACTGGAGCGGGAAACGAGACTCGAACTCGCGACCCCGACCTTGGCAAGGTCGTGCTCTACCAACTGAGCTATTCCCGCATTCATCAAGCAATCAGTTAATCACTTGATTTTATTATCGTCTGGCAATCAGTGCCGCCGTTCGATGCGTTGCATTCTACTTACCTGGCGCGATGAGTCAACGATATTTTTCACCACTTTTGATCGTTTGCTGAAAATTGCGCCGAAACGATCACTGATCAAGCAAATCTGCGCGCGCAGCGCTCAAATATTGCAACATTGACCACAGAGTCAGTACCGCAGCCACAAAGAAAAGTGCAATACCGGCGTACTCAACCCAAATGTTCGGACGCCACAGCAGCCAGGCTAACGCCACCATCTGGGCAGTGGTTTTCACTTTCCCAATCCAGGAGACAGCCACGCTACTGCGTTTACCCAACTCCGCCATCCATTCGCGTAGCGCAGAAATAATAATTTCACGGGCGATCATCGTTGCTGCCGGTAAGGTCACCCACCAGCTGTGGTAATGCTCGGTTACCAGCACCATGGCGATAGCCACGAGAACTTTATCTGCTACTGGGTCAAGGAAAGCACCAAACCGGGTACTCTGGTTCCAGCGGCGTGCCAGAAAACCATCGAACCAGTCAGTCACCGCCGCGACGCAGAAAATGAGCGCGGCGGCAAACGGCGACCAGGTGACAGGCAGATAAAAGACCAATACAAAGAATGGGATAAGGATGACACGGAACAGTGTAAGCAACGTAGGGATATTAAATTGCATAATGACGGGTAACTATCTGTTGTCAGTAAGATTACCCCTATGTTGCTACAGAGACATCAATGTTTCAACGACCAGAAGATTTTTTCTGCCAGACCTTGCGAAATACCCGGCACTTTTGCAATTTCCTCGACGCTGGCGTTACGTAAACCTTGCAAACCGCCCATATATTTCAACAACATTTGCCGACGTTTTGGCCCGACGCCTTCAATGGTTTCCAGGGAACTGGTATTTTTGACCTTCGCCCGTTTTTTACGGTGCCCGCCAATCGCGTGATCGTGTGATTCATCGCGAATATGCTGGATAACATGCAGCGCGGGAGAATCTGGCGGCAAACTAAATCCCTCACCTTCCGGCTCAAAGAACAGCGTTTCCAGCCCAGCCTTACGATCCGCTCCTTTGGCAACGCCAAGTAGCAGCGGATGATTTTTATCCCATGAGACATCCAGTTCGGCGAAGACATTTTTCGCCTGCGCAAGCTGTCCTTTGCCGCCGTCGATAAGGATCACATCCGGGATCTTACTGTCGTCAATGGCTTTACCATAACGCCGACGCAGCACCTGATTCATCGCCGCATAATCATCGCCCGGCGTGATGCCAGTAATGTTATAGCGCCGATACTCCGCACGCAGCGGGCCGTTAGCATCAAACACCACACAGGAAGCGACGGTTTGTTCACCCATGGTATGGCTGATGTCAAAGCACTCCATCCGCTTCACTTCCGGCAATTTCAACACGCTGGCAAGCGCGGTCAGCCGCTGGTGAACGGTAGATTGCTGCGAAAGTTTGCTGGTTAAGGCCGTCGCCGCATTGGTACGCGCGAGTTTCAGATAACGCGCTCTATCGCCACGAGGTTTGGTTTGAACATTAATCTTGCGTCCCGCCAGTTCTGAAAGGGAATCGGCGAGCAGCGTTTTATCGCTAAGATTAAAATCGAGCAGGATCTCACCCGGTAAGGTGCGCATCTGGCTGCCTTGTAAATAGAACTGACCTACGAAGGTTTCCACCACCTCGCTCAGTTCCGTACCGCCAGGCACTTTCGGGAAATAGCTGCGGCTGCCGAGCACTTTGCCCTGACGAATGAACAATACGTGGACACAAGCCATACCCGCATCGAACGCCACTCCAATAACGTCAAGGTCGTCGCCGGTATTGGAAACAAACTGTTTTTCGGTGACACGTCGCACCGCCTGAATTTGGTCGCGAATCCGTGCAGCTTCTTCAAACTCCAGATTCTGGCTGGCAGTTTCCATACGACTAATGAGTTGCGTAAGCACCTGATCATCTTTGCCAGACAAAAACAGGCGCACATACTCGACCTGCTGAGCGTATTCTTCTTCACTCACCAGTCCTTCAACGCACGGCCCCAGACAGCGCCCTATCTGATATTGCAGACACGGACGCGAGCGATTGCGATAAACACTGTTTTCGCACTGGCGAATGGGGAAAATCTTTTGCAGTAGCGCCAGTGTTTCACGTACGGCATAGCCATTCGGGAACGGGCCGAAATATTCACCTTTGGCATGCTTCGCTCCACGATGCATCGCCAGACGCGGGTGGGTATCGCCACTCAGGAAGATAAAAGGATATGATTTATCATCGCGTAGCAAAACGTTGTAACGCGGCTGATAGAGTTTGATGTAGTTGTGTTCCAGTAACAGCGCTTCGGTTTCTGTATGAGTAACCGTTACATCAATTTGCTGGATCTGGGCGACCAGCGCTTCGGTTTTGCGCGAAGCGAGGTTGCTACGGAAATAGCTGGAAAGCCGTTTTTTCAGGTCTTTCGCTTTGCCGACATAGATAACCGTACCACCAGCATCGTACATGCGATAAACGCCTGGCTGGCTGGTTACGGTTTTTAAAAACGCTTTTGCGTCAAACTGATCACTCACTGACTTGATAATGTCTCCGCATTACACAGACCATGGCGAATTGCCAGGTGAGTCAGCTCAACATCGCCATGAATGTTTAGTTTACTGAACATACGATAGCGGTAGCTGTTCACCGTTTTCGGACTGAGATTGAGCTGTTCTGAGATCTCATTGACCTTCTGGCCCTTGGTGATCATCAGCATAATCTGCAATTCACGTTCAGACAAACTGGCAAATGGGCTTTCTGTTTTTTCTGGTTCGATCTGGCTTAACGCCATTTGTTGAGCGATATCAGAAGCAATGTAACGCTGCCCTGAATAGACAGAACGAATCGCACTCACGACTTCCTGCGGAGCCGCGCCTTTGCTGAGGTAGCCCGCAGCTCCGGCCTGCATGACTTTCGCTGGTAAAGGGTTTTCTGTATGGACGGTAAGCATGATGATTTTGACATCAGCTGTGGAACGCGCGATTTTACGCGTCGCCTCAAGACCGCCAATGCCCGGCATACTCATGTCCATTAGCACCACGTCAACGGCATTTGCCCGGCACCATTTAACGGCGTCTTCACCGCACGATGCCTCACCGACGACTTTTATACCCTTTATATCTTCCAGAATGCGTCGTATCCCTGCGCGCACCAGTTCGTGGTCATCAACAAGTAGAACGTTGATCAAAGGAATATCTCCAGAAATAGGGATAACGCTACTGATAGTTAGTCATTCGTATATTAGCGGTTTTTATTGCAACTTTGAAACGTTAAAAATGGTGGGTATTCGATTTTTCTCTCGTTTTTGTCAATTCGATTGTCCACAGTTATGGTCACGCCCGTCACCAACGGCTTCCGGGATCGTTTCACAGTAAGCCCGGCGATGAAATGTGACAAAAATTGACTTTATTCAGCAAAAATGAAAATCAGCCCGCTGAATATGTAACATTAATTAACCCGAACAATACGGGCAAAAAACATTCATGATAAAAATATTTATTGGTCATTATATTAACGTATTTTATAGTACTGTTGATATCACGCTCAAAAAACAACCACTGCTATTTTTAGCAAAGCTTATGGTATACTCCGCCGCCTTAACATTTTTCACCGCAAATTTTCATTGCAACATGACGAGGAAAATAAATGAGTACGCCTGATTTTTCTACTGCCGAGAATAATCAAGAACTGGCAAATGAAGTCTCCTGCCTGAAAGCGATGCTGACGCTGATGCTGCAGGCGATGGGACAAGCTGACGCGGGCCGCGTGATGTTAAAGATGGAAAAACAGCTTGCGCTGATCGAAGACGAAACCCAGGCTGCAGTATTTTCCAAAACGGTTAAGCAAATTAAACAAGCCTACCGTCAGTAATATAAAACCGGCTGAGAGCGTGCCTTTCAGCCGGTTTTTGCATCTGGCACGCAGAACAGAAAAGAGATCAAATTAAGCCAGTAGCGGCCGCGTAACAGGCAACCTGCGTCTTATTCGGTGCATTGATTTTTTTCTGCATGTTTTTCTGATGGAAATTGACCGTATTCTCAGAGATTGACAAAATCATCGCTATCTCTGCTGATGTCTTACCTTCCGCCGTCCATTTCAGAATTTCTTTTTCGCGCTTGCTGAAATTCATCTCTGGCGTCATCACTATTTCATCATTTAAACGCATCAGAGCCATCAGACTTTCGCGCACCAGTAGCTGCATTTTTAATTGCAGTTCATCACTAAGAATGGGTATTTCGCGCGTGCTGCAACGGGAAAAGGACAAAAAGCCCAACGCCCGATTTGGCAGCATTAAATACTGAGTGACACCGCGGCGTAAACCATGTGCGCGCGCAGCTTCCCATAACGGCTGTGCTTCGCTGAATAAGTCATCATTCCACATTAAATGGCCCTGACTAAAGTTTTCAGGGTTCAGCACCGGATCAATTGCGAGAAAATTTTTTGCCTGATAATAACTAACCCACGACTCAGGGTAATTGGTATAGAAAGCCACTTTAGGTCGCGTGAATGGTACCGGGTGGCGAACACATAACGAATAGTAATCGTACTCCAGCTGCTGAGCCTGAAGCTCTATTTCATGGTAGACCTCTTCTGCGGCCTCCATCCTCTGAAAACGCAACAACATCGTGCGAAGCCAGCTGAAAAAATCCGTATCCTGCATAGTAAACCGCAACGCCCCTGAGAGTGAGTATCATTTATAATGATAATTCAAACTATCACATAAATAAGATTTATATATAATTTATATTATTCAGGCAATGAATTACTTTTGCAAGCCATCGCATTCTCTTATGTTATTAATGAGTTATGCTGATTTGTTAAGCAGTTTTATCACGTTTGAAATGGCGTCCCGCCCCGACTGGTGAATCGTCGGGGCTGATTTTTTCTTATTATTGCAGCAGAAACTTCTCCAGGAACTGGCGGGTGCGAGGCTGCTGAGGATCAGCAAATAACGCTTTTGCTACCCCCTGCTCGACTATCCGCCCCTGGTCCATAAAAATCGCCCGGTCCGCAACATCCCGGGCAAAGCTCATTTCGTGCGTCACAATCACCATCGTGCGCTTTTCCTGCGCCAGCTGACGAATGGTGTTCAGGACTTCGCCCACCAGCTCTGGATCCAGCGCCGACGTTGGCTCGTCAAACAAAATCACTCCAGGACGCATTGCCAGCGCACGCGCAATCGCAACGCGCTGCTGTTGACCGCCAGACAAACGACGTGGATAACTGGTTTCTTTACCGGCCAGCCCAACTTTCGCCAGCAGCTCGCGAGCGCGCGCCGTGGCCTCTTCTTTCGGTTCGCCTTTGACGATCACCGGCCCTTCAATAATGTTTTCCAGCACCGTACGATGCGGAAACAGATTAAAGTTCTGGAAGACAAACCCGACGTGCTGACGCAACTGGCGAATCAGCGATTTTTGCTGACTTAATGAACGTGCAGTATCAATAGTGATATCGCCAACGGTGATGGTTCCCGCTTCCGGTTGTTCCAGCAGATTTATGCTGCGTAGCAACGTGGTTTTGCCGGAACCACTCGGACCGATAATTGCCACTACTTCGCCTGGCTTCACCTCAAGGTCGATACCATGCAGCACCGTCTGACCGTGGAATTTTTTCACCAGGTTCTTAACTTCAATGGCACTCATTTGGGTTCTCTCTCCTGGCGATTAAGTTGATTCTCAAAATGGTTCTGCAACGTCGATAACACAGTCGCCATGATCCAGTAGATGAGCGAAGCCGCCAGGTACATGGTGAACACCTCCAGCGTGCGCGAGGTAATCAACTGCGCCTGACGGAACAGCTCCGGCACCTGGATTGTCGCGGCCAGCGACGTATCTTTTACCAGGCTGATAAAGCTGTTCGACAGCGGCGGCAACGCCACCCGCGCCGCCTGTGGCAAAATCGCGCGACGCATGGTCTGCCATGGCGTCATACCAATACTGGCTGCAGCTTCCCACTGACCTTTATCAATAGAAGAAATGGCGGCGCGCAGCGTTTCAGCAGCATAGGCGGCAGTGTTCAGCGACAGGCCAATCATTGCTGACGGAATGGGATCTAATTCGATACCAAACTGTGGCAGTCCGTAATAGATCATAAACAGTTGTGCGATGAGCGGCGTACCACGAAAAATAGAGATATAAAAACGCGCCAGCCAGCGCACGGGCCAGATTGGCGACAGGCGCATCAGCGCGAGAATAAACCCGAGCAGTAAGCCAAAAAACATGCCTCCGATACTGAGTTGCAGCGTATACCCAGCCCCTTTCAGCAGGAACGGCAAGGAATCAATAACCAGTTGTATACTTTCTTGCATGAGCGTTCCCGGAGCTAAACGTGGGGATGATAGGCGAACAGCGCAGGCGCACCGCCGGTATGAATAAACAAAATCGGCCCTTCATCTTTGAAGCGTTTCTGACTGATACCGTCAATCAGCCCCGCCATCGCTTTTCCGGTATACACAGGATCAAGCAGAATGCCTTCCAGCCTCGCCAGCAATTTCACTGCTTCCATGCCTTCGTCGTTCGGCACGCCGTAGCCAGGTGCAAAATAGTCATCCCAGAGTAAAATTTCCGCTGATGCGGTCAGCTCCAGTTCTTTCGCAATCGCCTGTTGGAGGTTAACCACTTTCGGCAATTGATCGGCAACAGAACGCGACACAGTCACGCCAATCAGTTCGCTTTCAGGCATCAGGTGTTCCAGCCCAACAGCCAGTCCGGCGTGAGTTCCGGCACTGCCCGATGCGACCACCACCGACGAAATATTAACCGCCCCTTCACACTGTTGCGCGATTTCCAGCGCACTCTCCACATAACCCAGCGCGCCCAAAGCATTAGAACCGCCAACCGGAATGACATACGGGCGAAAGCCTTGTGCTTCGACTCGCGTCGCCAGCTCTTCCAGTTGGGCATTGGGATCGGTCAGTGCGTCGCACATTTCAATCTGGGTATTGAACAGATCCAGCAACAAACGATTGCCGTTGGTTAAATAGTTTTCCGCGGTTGTACCAATAGGATTTTCCAGCAGCGCCACGCAGTGCAGACCGAGTTTCGCAGCGACTGCGGCAGTCTGGCGCACATGGTTAGACTGGATCGCCCCGGCAGTAATCAGCGTATCGGCACCTTCACGCAGAGCATCTGCCGCGAGAAATTCCAGCTTACGTAATTTATTGCCGCCCATTGCCATGGGAGTGACGTCATCCCGTTTGATGAAAATTTCCCGTCCAAGATAATCAGAAAAGCGCGGCAGATATTCGAGCGGCGTTGGCGCGCCGATAAACTCCAGCCGTGGAAAACGGGTTAAATTATGCAGTGGCATAACAGCCTCCGATGTGTGTTGTTGTGATTTTCTTATTATGCACGCTGAAAACGCGTAAATAAAAAAGGCGCTAGTGAAAGCGCCCTTTTTTGTCATTATGCTGATTATTTGGTCACATCAGCACCAAACCATTTTTCGGAAAGGGCTTGCAAAGTGCCATCTTTTTGCATTTCCGCAATTGCATCATTCACCGCTTTCAGCAGGTCTTCATTTCCTTTACGCAGCGCCACGCCAGACTCCTGACGAGAGAATGCTTCACCGGTTACTGCCAGCGTATCGTTGGTTTTTTTCACCAGATCCAGCGCCGCCAGACGATCAACGAGGATCGCATCGATACGGCCTACGCGCAGATCCTGATATTTGGTCGGGTCATCATCATAGGTACGCACATCGACGCCCTGAACATTCTGACGCAGCCACTCTTCATAGTTGGTGCCCAGACCGACACCCACTTTTTTGCCTTTCAGATCATCAGCCGTTTTAATGGTGCCTTCGTTGCCTTTTTTCACCAGCGCCTGAATACCAGAAATGGTGTACGGGGTAGAGAAATCGTATTTTTTCTTGCGCTCGTCAGAAATGGTGACCTGGTTAATCACCACATCAATGCGTTTAGAGTCCAGCGACGCCAGCATACCGTCCCATTTGGTCGGTTTTAGTGACGCCTCAACGCCAAGATGTTTTGCCAGCTGTTGGGCAAATTCCACTTCAAAACCGGTTAATTTGCCGTCATCCCCCTGAAAACTGAACGGCGGATAAGTTCCTTCCAGCCCTACCAGCAGCGTGCCACGCTCTTTGACTTTATTAAGCAGACCTTCATCTGCAAAACTTTTAACGCTCATACCCGCAACCAGCGCCACGGCCATCACACCCATCAATACCTGACGTCCCAGATGTGCTAATTTCATATTCACCCCGAATGTTGTTATGTCTGTTTGCAGTGTAGAGCCATTGTTTGTAAACACAAAAACAACTCCGCTACATCTTATTCTTATTTAATATATATCAGAAGCAGGCAGGCTGGAGGATTTCTGCACAAGTCCGGTACACGTTTGACGCTGATAGTGTTGATACTTCCGTAACGCGATGCGGTAATTGTTGGTGCTGGTGGAGGGCAGCCACGGGGCGAGGATTTCATCAAGGAAACCGTCCTGCAGCTGATCGAGGGAAATATTTTGCTCGTGTAGATGATTCCCCAAACGGCGCAAACGAACGACATATTCACGCACCGTACCAGGGCTCATTTCAGTTTGCTCAAAAAGAAATTGCTTAAAGCCGATAATATCGAAAAAATCACTCTGCGTTTTGCAATGTAAATCACCGCAAAATCGGCACAATGCCGCCCATGATTGTTGTTCCACTTGCCAGCCATTTTCATCAAGCAGCGTGTCCAGGCGGGAAATCTCGATTTTATTCACTATTTTGCCGTCGCGAACGAGGGTAATGCGATCGAGTAATTTACGGCAATGCGCGCAATGGGTCTGGCTGTGTTTAAAGTCTTTAAGATAGCGGCTTAATGGCCGTCTTTTCAGGTGCTGCACCATCATTAAGAACTCCTGGTAGTCAAAATTAAAGTGCGGCATTTACTGACGTTATAACTTACCCAGTTTAGTGCGTAACCGTTTAATAGCCTGGCTGTGTAACTGACTGACCCGCGATTCCCCGACCTCCAGCACCGCACCAATCTCTTTGAGATTCAGCTCTTCCTGATAATAGAGGGTTAATACCAGTTTTTCGCGCTCCGGCAACGTTTCGATGGCTTCCATCACCCGCTGGCGCAGATTATTGTCCAGCAGTTGTTGTAGCGGGTTTTCTCGCTGATGATCATCAGTAACCAGTTCGATGCTATCGCCGTGCTCTTCGCGCCACTCATCGTAGGAGAAGAGCTGGCTGTTATTGGTGTCGAGCAACATTTGGCGATAGTCGGCAATATCGATCCCTAAACGTTCCGCTACCTCAGTTTCCGTGGCGTTGCGGCCAAGTTCCTGCTCCAGTTGCCCTATTGCCTGTGCCACTTCACGCGCGTTGCGTCGCACGCTGCGCGGCACCCAGTCACGGCTGCGAAGTTCATCCAGCATAGCGCCACGGATACGCTGCACTGCGTAAGTTGTAAATGCCGTTCCTTGTAGGGCGTCATAGCGTTCGACGGCATTAAGTAACCCAATGCCGCCCGCCTGTAGCAGATCGTCAAGTTCCACGCTCGCGGGCAGTCGAACCTGCAGGCGCAATGCTTCGTGACGCACCAGCGGGACATAACGCTGCCACAGCGAGTGTTTATCCATTACACCTTCAGCGGTATAGAGTGAATTCACGATAAACAGCCCTGCGTTATATGAGTTATCGGCATGATTATCCGTTTCTGCAGGGTTTTTAATCGGACGATTAGTGGGTGAAATGAGGGGTTATTTGGGGGTTACCGGTAAATTGCGGGCAGAAAAAACCCCGCCGTTGGCGGGGTCAGGCAGGTTAAGGCCATTAGCCTTGTAACAGAGACAGAACTTGCTGCGGTACCTGGTTGGCTTTAGACAGCACGGAGTTGCCCGCCTGCTGGATAATCTGCGCTTTCGACATGTTGGACACTTCGGTCGCATAGTCGGCGTCCTGAATACGGGACTGCGCTTCAGACAGGTTGGTGGTGGTGTTGTTCAGGTTGGTGACCGCAGAATCCAGACGGTTTTGAACGGCACCGAGGGAGGAGCGGAATTTGTCGACTTTAGCGATTGCGGCATCCAGTGCTTTTAACGGATCGGCTGTAGCGGCTCCCGCCACTTCCGCTGCACCAACAGTTACCGCCGCCGCCGTACCGGTAATGACTACAGTGGCTTCCATGTATTTACCGGTTGCAGAATCAACGACCGCATATTTAGTACTGTTAGACGCGGTGTCAGTGTAAGACAGTAAATTGACTTGTTTACCCCCAGCATCCTTGACATCCGCAGCAGCAATTGCTGTACCATCAGCAGCCGTCAGTTTCGCCGCGCTGAAATCCGCCATGCCGGACACGGTAAATCCTTTCAGATTCAAAGTGGTACTGTCGATTTGTTGCAAGCCAATGCTGATCGTCTGGTTATCATTGGCACCAATCTGAATCTTCATCGAATCGTTTTTCGACAGCACGTTCACACCGTTGAACTGGGTCTGACCAGATACACGGTCAATTTCATCAAGACGGGATTTGATTTCGTCCTGAATAGAAGACAGGTCGGAATCAGAGTTCGTGCCGGTAGAGGCCTGAACGGTCAGTTCACGAATACGCTGCAAGTTGTTGTTAATCTCTGACAGCGCGCCTTCAGCCGTCTGCGCCAGAGAAATACCGTCGTTGGCGTTACGTGCGGCCTGAGTCAGACCTTTGATGTTAGAAGTAAAGCGGTTAGCAATCGCCTGGCCCGCGGCGTCATCTTTAGCGCTGTTAATACGCAGACCAGAAGAGAGGCGCTCGATAGAAGTCGACAGCGCAGACTGGTTTTTGTTGATGTTGTTCTGAGTGATCAGCGAGAGGCTGTTGGTATTAATGACTTGTGCCATAATTCATTTTCCTGTTTTCAAGTCTACGGTTTAAGTATTGGGCTTCCACCCTTCGGCTTCGTCGCCGTCAACCCTGTTATCGTCTGGTCACTCACAACCTTTAGAATTTTTTTCTAGCGGTCGAAATACTCCCCTTCCTCGTTGCTGTTCGTGCCATTAAGGCAAAAAATAAATCGTAAACTTTACCCCGCTTACGCCGATAACCCCGGTATTCGTTCTATACACGTCGCATGATTAAGGAAACTATATGGCTAGTATTTCAACGCTTGGGGTTGGGTCGGGGCTGGACTTAAGCAGCATCCTTGACAGTCTGGAGGCGGCAGAAAAATCTACCCTGACGCCGATATCAAAACAGCAAAGCTCTTACACCGCGAAACTGAGCGCCTACGGGACGCTGAAAAGTGCACTAGAGAGTTTCCAGACAGCCAACACAGCACTGAATAAAGCCGATTTATTTACCGCCACCTCAACCACCAGCAGTTCATCGGCTTTCAGCGCCACCACCACGGGCAGCGCGATTGCTGGGAAATACACCATTAGCGTTAGCCAACTGGCGCAGGCACAGACGCTGACAACAAAAAATAGTCAAAAAGACAGTAAAGCCGCCATCGCCACCAGCGATAGCGTACTGACCATCCAACAAGGCGGCGGTAAAGATCCGGTCACGATTGATATCAGCGCGGGTAACTCGTCACTTTCCGGCATTCGCGATGCCATTAACAACGCCAAAGCTGGTGTCAGCGCCAGTATCATCAATGTGGGAAACGGCGAATATCGTCTGTCCATCACCGCTAACGATACGGGCAGCAATAACGCTATGAAACTTAGCGTCAGCGGCGACAGCGCCCTGGAAAGTTTTATGGGTTACAACGGAACGCCGGGTGATAGCAGCAATGGCATGATTGAAAGCGTCACCGCGCAAAACGCCAAACTGACAGTCAATAACGTTGAGATTGAAAACAGCAGTAACACTATCAGCGACTCACTGGAAGATATCACCCTCAACCTGAATGACGTCACCACCGGTAATCAGACACTGACCATCAGTAAAGACACATCCAAAGCTGAAAATGCGGTTAAAGCGTGGGTGGATGCCTATAACACATTGCAGGATACATTCAGCAGCTTAACCAAATACACCGCTGTCGATGCCGGAGCTGAAAGTCAGGACTCCAGTAATGGCGCATTACTCGGTGACTCCACACTGCGTACCATCCAGACTCAGCTTAAAACCTTGCTCGCCAATACTCACAGCAGTTCAAACTATAAAACGCTGGCACAGATTGGCATTACCAGCGATGCCAGTACCGGCAAGCTGGAAATCGCGACCGACAAACTGCAAACGGCGCTAAAAAATGATGCCGCTGGTATCGGTGAAATGTTTATAGGTGACGGCAAAAGTACTGGGGTAACCACCGGCATTAGTAACAACCTGACCAGTTGGCTCTCTTCCACCGGGATAATCCAGGCAGCAAAAGATGGCGTCAGCAAAACGCTGAATAATTTGACCGACCAGTACAACGCAGCCAGTGAACGTATCGATACCTTAATGACGCGCTATAAAGCCCAGTTCACCCAATTAGATGTGTTAATGAACTCGCTGAACTCCACTAGTAGCTATCTGACACAGCAGTTCGACACCTCAAATAGCAACTCGAAATAATCTTCAGGAGAGACTATGTACGCGGCAAAAGGCACCCAGGCCTATGCACAAATTGGCGTCGAAAGCGCCGTAATGAGCGCCAGCCAACAGCAGCTGGTCACCATGCTATTTGATGGAGTGCTGAGCGCACTGGTTAGAGCGCGCCTGTTTATGCAGGACAACAATCAGCAAGGCAAAGGCGTCTCTTTATCAAAAGCGATCAACATCATTGAGAACGGACTGCGGGTGAGTCTTGATGAAGAGAGCAAAGACGAATTAACCCAAAACTTGATTGCTCTTTATAGCTATATGGTCAGGCGCTTGCTGCAAGCCAATTTACGTAACGATGTCTCCGCAGTCGAAGAAGTGGAAGCATTAATGCGCAATATTGCCGATGCCTGGAAAGAGTCTTTACTCTCCCCTTCTTTGATTCAGGACCCAGTCTGATGAACAATGCACCGCATTTGTATTTCGCCTGGCAACAACTCGTCGAAAAAAGCCAGCTCATGTTACGCCTGGCAACGGAAGAACAATGGGACGAACTCATCGCCAGCGAAATGGCGTATGTGAATGCGGTGCAGGAGATCGCACACCTGACTGAAGAGGTTGCCCCGTCCACTACGATGCAGGAGCAGCTCCGCCCGATGCTGCGCCTGATTCTCGACAACGAAAGCAAGGTAAAACAGTTATTACAGATTCGGATGGATGAACTGGCGAAACTGGTCGGTCAGTCATCGGTGCAAAAATCGGTGTTAAGTGCCTATGGCGATCAGGGCGGCTTTGTGCTGGCTCCGCAGGATAACCTCTTTTGAATCTTAATGAGCCGATGGCTCGCGAATAATCCGATTACGGCTACGCTTCTAATATTCCCCTTGAATGGAGTCGAAGAATGCGTAATCCCACGCTGTTACAATGTTTTCACTGGTATTACCCGGAAGGCGGTAAGCTCTGGCCTGAACTGGCCGAGCGCGCAGACGGTTTTAATGATATTGGTATCAATATGGTCTGGTTGCCGCCCGCCTATAAAGGCGCATCGGGCGGCTATTCGGTCGGCTACGACTCCTATGATTTATTTGATCTAGGTGAGTTTGATCAGAAAGGCAGCATCCCTACTAAATATGGTGATAAAGCACAACTGCTGGCCGCCATTGACGCCCTGAAACGTAATGACATTGCGGTGCTGCTGGACGTGGTAGTCAACCACAAAATGGGCGCGGATGAAAAAGAAGCTATTCGCGTGCAGCGTGTAAATGCTGATGACCGTACGCAAATTGACGAAGAAATCATTGAGTGTGAAGGCTGGACGCGTTACACCTTCCCCGCTCGTGCCGGGCAATACTCGCAGTTTATCTGGGATTTCAAATGTTTTAGCGGTATCGACCATATCGAAAACCCTGATGAAGATGGCATTTTTAAAATTGTTAACGACTATACCGGAGAAGGCTGGAACGATCAGGTTGATGATGAACTCGGTAATTTCGATTATCTGATGGGGGAGAATATCGATTTTCGCAATCATGCCGTGACGGAAGAGATTAAATACTGGGCGCGCTGGGTGATGGAACAAACGCAATGCGACGGCTTTCGTCTTGATGCGGTCAAACATATTCCGGCATGGTTTTATAAAGAGTGGATCGAACACGTACAGGAAGTTGCGCCAAAGCCGTTGTTTATTGTGGCTGAATACTGGTCGCATGAAGTCGATAAACTGCAAACGTATATTGATCAGGTGGAAGGCAAAACCATGCTGTTTGATGCGCCGCTGCAGATGAAATTCCATGAAGCATCGCGCATGGGTCGCGACTACGACATGACGCAGATCTTCACTGGGACGCTGGTGGAAGCCGATCCTTTTCACGCCGTAACCCTCGTTGCCAACCACGACACCCAACCGTTGCAAGCCCTCGAAGCCCCCGTCGAACCGTGGTTTAAACCGCTGGCGTATGCCTTAATTTTGTTGCGGGAAAATGGCGTTCCTTCGGTGTTCTATCCGGACCTCTACGGTGCACATTACGAAGATGTCGGTGGTGACGGGCAAACCTATCCGATAGATATGCCAATAATCGAACAGCTTGATGAGTTAATTCTCGCCCGTCAGCGTTTCGCCCACGGTGTACAGACGTTATTTTTCGACCATCCGAACTGCATTGCCTTTAGCCGCAGTGGCACCGACGAATATCCCGGCTGCGTGGTGGTCATGTCGAACGGAGATGATGGCGAAAAAACCATTCATCTGGGAGAGAATTACGGCAATAAAACCTGGCGTGATTTTCTGGGGAACCGGCAAGAGAGCGTAGTGACAGACGAAAACGGCGAAGCGACCTTCTTTTGCAACGGCGGCAGCGTCAGCGTGTGGGTTATCGAAGAGGTGATTTAAATCCATCCCCGGCGGCAAGCCGGGGAGATTTCATTACGGCAGTGGCGTCGGTAACGGCGCTTTATCCAGCGCGGCGGCACACTCTGCCGTCGGGCGATCCACACGCTCCATCGTCATACCATCGTACTCAATGGTGTTACCGTCACGCTCAACCTCGTACAGCTCACGTTTTACGGTAACGTTAGTGAGATCATCAGACATCAATGTCAACTTACCCGGCACGGCAATCACCCGCTGCCACTGACGGCAATCCAGGGTATCGCCCTCTTTAGTGACAATGAGGCTGCCTATCGCTTCCGGACTGACCAACGCACGTTGCGGCCCTTTGGTCTGCCAGTAGCCCGCCAGCCAGTCCGGCGCGGGGGTTTTCACGACATTGTTATAGTTTTCGACTTCGGCACAGCCCGCCAGCAACATGAGCGCACCTGCAATTGCGAGTTTTTTCATCATTCGTCCTGCATGAGAAGAAAAGAGGATTGTGGCATTAAAGCCCTGATGTCGCCAGCCTTTCCAGGTTCAGAGAGAAATTTGATCTAACCATTATTTTTGTGAATTATTACCCCGAAAATAAATTTGCATGGTGTATGATTCGCGACTCTTGTTTCAAACCTTCTGAGTTCAGAGGCTACATTCATGTCATGGCAGCAATTCAAACACGCCTGGTTGATTAAATTCTGGGCGCCCATCCCCGCGGTCATCGCGGCGGGTATTCTCTCCACTTACTATTTTGGCATCACTGGCACCTTTTGGGCAGTCACGGGCGAATTTACCCGTTGGGGCGGTCAGCTCCTGCAGTTGTTCGGCGTCCATGCTGAAGAGTGGGGTTATTTTAAAATTATCCATCTGGAAGGATCGCCATTAACCCGCATCGACGGAATGATGATCCTCGGTATGTTTGGCGGCTGGTTTGCCGCAGCGCTGTGGGCCAACAATGTCAAACTGCGCATGCCGCGCAGCCGTATCCGCATTATGCAGGCCATCATTGGCGGTATTATCGCCGGTTTTGGCGCACGTCTGGCAATGGGCTGTAACCTGGCGGCGTTCTTTACCGGAATTCCACAGTTCTCGCTGCACGCCTGGTTCTTTGCCATCGCCACTGCCATTGGTTCATGGTTTGGCGCGCGCTTTACCCTTCTGCCCATCTTCCGTATTCCCGTGAAAATGCAGAAAGTTTCTGCTGCCTCACCGTTGACGCAAAAACCGGATCAGGCGCGGCGTCGTTTTCGTCTCGGGATGCTGGTCTTTTTCGGCATGCTGGGCTGGGCGCTGCTCACGGCGATGAACCAGCCCAAACTGGGGCTGGCAATGCTGTTTGGCGTCGGCTTTGGTTTACTGATTGAACGTGCGCAAATCTGCTTTACTTCGGCGTTCCGCGATATGTGGATCACCGGACGTACCCATATGGCGAAAGCAATCATTATCGGTATGGCGGTAAGTGCCATCGGGATCTTCAGTTACGTACAGTTAGGCGTTGAACCCAAAATCATGTGGGCGGGACCAAACGCGGTAATTGGTGGTTTACTGTTTGGTTTTGGCATCGTGCTGGCAGGCGGCTGCGAAACCGGCTGGATGTACCGCGCGGTAGAAGGCCAGGTGCACTACTGGTGGGTCGGTCTGGGCAACGTGATCGGCTCAACGATTCTGGCGTACTACTGGGATGATTTCGCTCCGGCGCTGGCCACCGACTGGGACAAAATCAACCTGCTGAAAACCTTTGGCCCGATGGGCGGCCTGCTGGTGACATATTTGCTGTTGTTTGCTGCTCTAATGTTGATTATTGGCTGGGAAAAACGCTTCTTCCGCCGTGCGGCACCGCAGACTGCTAAGGAGATCGCATGAAAAATATCGTTCCTGATTACCGTCTTGATATGGTGGGTGAACCCTGCCCTTATCCGGCAGTCGCAACCCTTGAGGCGATGCCGCAGTTAAAAAAAGGGGAGATCCTGGAAGTGGTGAGCGACTGTCCGCAGTCGATCAATAATATTCCACTGGATGCGCGTAATCACGGCTATACGGTGCTGGATATTCAGCAAGACGGGCCGACCATTCGTTATTTAATTCAGAAGTAATCCCTCATTCCCGCTGTGGCCCACAGCGGGAATATCGTTGCCTCTCTATCACATAGATTTAACCCGCCCCCTCTCCTATTCTTTTCAGTGTGACCTCAGGAGGTTTCTATGTGTGGACGCTTTGCCCAATCCCAAACGCGTGAAGATTACCTCGCGTTTCTCGCGGAAGATATTGAACGCGATATTCCCTACGATCCCGAACCTATTGGCAGATACAACGTCGCGCCGGGAACCAAAGTCCTTCTGCTCAGTGAACGTGATGAACACCTTCATCTGGATCCGGTTTTCTGGGGATATGCTCCCGGATGGTGGGATAAACCGCCGCTGATTAACGCCCGCGTAGAAACTGCCGCAACCAGTCACATGTTTAAACCGCTCTGGCAACATGGTCGGGCAATCTGTTTTGCCGATGGCTGGTTTGAGTGGAAAAAAGAAGGCGACAAAAAGCAGCCTTATTTTATCTATCGTGCTGACGGAAAACCTGTTTTTATGGCCGCGATAGGAAGCACACCATTTGAGCGTGGTGACGAAGCCGGAAGAAGTTTTTGTAAGCCCGCTCAGGGTCTTTCAGTGACTGTTGCAATGGCTGTGAGGGCGAATCTTTAAGCCATTGCGTTTCAGTGGCATTTTTCCACTCAACCAACCAGGAAGCCATTTTCCCGTAAGGGATGTATTTATTACCGGCCTCATGATTCTCATTCTGAAGCGCCAGAGCACGATTGAAAACGAAACGACATGCGCCTGCGAAGCGCCTCATTTCACGCTCCTGTTGACCACCTGGTCTTAACCGGAATTTGAATGCCTGTAGTCGTTTCATGGGCCAAATCATACTTTGGCCTATGAAAAAAGAAACCGATATCCGACGCGGAAGGCATTGTGTTTTCCTGAAGCATGTTCACCTGGTCTTCGTTACTAAATACCGACGTCAGATTTTTGACCATGACGCGACAGAAAAACTACGCACTTACTTTTCAAATGTATGTGCTGATTTTGAAGCTGAACGGGTTGAAATGGATGGCGGACCAGATCACGTCCATTTGTTAATTAACTATCCTCCCAAACTGGCGATATCCAGTCTGGTAAACAGCCTCAAAGGCGTATCGAGTAGGTTACTGCGACGAGATCGACCAGATATTGCAGTCAGGTATTACGACAAAGGCGTTTTGTGGAGTCCTGGCTATTTTGTCAGTAGCTGCATCTTAACGTATCAACTAGATTTAATAACAACGATATCCGTACCTAACCGGATATCTAATGTCATAAATTGGACTGACCCCACCCCGGTAGACGATCCTGCCCTATAGTTTGAGCATAGGGGG